>Ga0247727_10000652_pt1 | contig 84981 bp, 85 predicted proteins | sample WisWelCaveWW1625_FD_202498 | JGI IMG/M metagenome (GOLD analysis project Ga0247727, IMG submission 202498) | Biofilm microbial communities from Wishing Well Cave, Virginia, United States - WW16-25 | ecosystem: Environmental > Aquatic > Deep subsurface > Groundwater > Cave microbial mat | place...
ACGCCGCGATCGCCGAACCCGGCGCCGTCACGCTGCCGTCGGCACTCCGCTCGTCTTAGTCGACGCGCCACCTCGCTCAAACCCGCGAATCCGCCCCCTCAGCCGACGGGGTTGGGCGAGCACTTACACTCATCGGGCCAACTGGGAAAATGCGCCTTCCTTCTCTCTACGACATAATCCGGCAAAGGGTAAGCGCCAATGGCCTTAAGGAGATGCTTCGGGGTGGGCAGGCGATGGGCCCTCGCGGGGTAGCTCAGAGCAGCCTCAACGATCCGATGATCCAGTAGGGGCGGTCTCGCCTCGACTGAACAGGCCATCGTTGCACGATCCAGCCTCATGCAATGATACTCGGGGAGGCGCTCACGGCGTTCGAATGCAAGAGCCTGCGCTAGTGACTGAAAAGCCGCACACGAATCGCCGTACGCTGTCACCGGCTCACGCCTATTGCGAAGCGCATCGCTTGTATACAACTCGTCCACCATATCCTGTCTGAGTGTTTCAAGCCAGCTGCGATATTCGCCTATCGGTCGCTCCCCAAACCAACAGCCGTGTCGTTCGTATCCGAGAAAGAACTCATCCGCGCCGTCGCCCGTCAGCACAGTTCGGATATCGAGGTCTTTCGCTCTTCGCGCGAGCAGGTATGTGCCCACGTGGATCGGGTTCTCGAGAGGTTCATCGAGAAACCTGACGATGGATTCCAAGCTTTGTCGGGCGACACCATCGCTCATCTCAACCCATTCGACTGCCCAACCACGGTCCTTTGCCAGACGGGCCACACATGACTGATCTTGGGACTCCATTCCGTCGAAGGCGAGGGAAAAGACCGTCCGGTAGGCCATTCCATTTGTCATTCCAAGCGTCGCGACAAGACTAGAAACGGTTTCATAACCGCCTGAGGACGATCATCGCGCAGGCGAGGTGAAAGAACGCTTGGTACATCAGGATGTCGCGATCGTAACGAACGACCAGCCGACGGAAGCGTCCGATCCACGTGAAGGTGCGCTCGACGATCCAGCGTCTCCTGTAGCGACGGAGCGATCGACCATCCTGCGTCTTTCCTCTGTTGGATCGGTTCGGCGCGATGAGCTCGATCCCGCGATCAGCGAGCCGCGCTCGATGAGCATCGCTGTCATACGCCTTGTCTCCGATCACTCGCACGAGCTTGGAGCGCGATCGGCCACGCCCGCGTCCCGGAACGCGAATCATCCAGAGCGTCTGCTCGAGGAGCGTGATCTCTGCCGGCGAGGCCGACTCCAGGTAGCCTCCCAGAGGAACACCCTTGCCGTCGACCACCACCATCCACTTCGTGCCCTTTCCCCGCTTGGTGCAACCGACTCCAGCGCCCCCCCTTTCGCCGGCGCGAAGCTCGCGTCGACGAACGACTCACTCCACTTGATCCGCCCGCGTCGATCCAGTTCGCTGAGGAACGCGCGCCACATGTTCAGCCAGACGCCCGCGTCCTCCCACTGCTGCAGCCGGCGCCAACACGTCGACCCGCTCGGATATCCTTCGGGAAGGTCTCGCCACCGTGCGCCGGTCTTCAGAACCCAGAGAATCCCTTCGAACACCGGCCGGTTGTCTATCCAAGGCCGGCCACCCTTCCGGTTCTTCGGAAGCCGGGGCAGCCGGGGCTCGATCTTCGCCCACTGCCGGTCCGTCACCACCACACTTCGCCGCCGCATGACACCACCCCCCAGCAGGAGGTGTCGCATGCAACTCGATGCGGCGCAACCGTGAAATCAGGTTATGAAACCGTTTCTAGAATCCAAGCCGCCAGACAGGAAGAAGCCACCTGCGACGTCCGCTTGCGAGTACTCGGCTACGACATGTTCCACGCAAGCGCCGATGGCGGAGTCGCTCCCTGTTTGTAGGGCATCGGCCTCCGTCGGCATCGTCCAGTAGGTCTGTCGCTGACATCCGTCGACCTCAATGGAGAGGTATTCACCCGGAAGTAGGCGCTGAATACCAGCAAAAGGGGTCTGGCGTCCCGGGGGAAAACGCATCGTGAGAATGTGATCCACTGCCTCGAAGGCCGGAGGAACATGCTCATGGCGCGCGACGACCACTGCCTTGAGTTCGGATGAAAACACCACTTCGGTCTTGTCTATTGCATAGTAGAGCGGCTTGACGCCGAGTCGGTCACGATACAGAAGGACGCGATGCAGTTCGAGATCCGCCAGCGCGATGGCGAACATACCTGCGAGCTGTCGCACGAAGTCTGCGCCGAGCGCTCGATACAAGGGCACGATCACCTCGCCATCAGAATGACCGCGCGATGTCCGGATCGCGAGAGAGAACTTCTCGCATAGCTCGTGGTGATTCACTATCTCACCGTTGAAGAGTGCAACGATTTGCCCATCCGCCGACTTGTACAACGCACCCGGCTTCCGACGATCGCCGACGATGGCCAGTCGATTCGCGCCTAGCGCGAGGCCTTCGGCAATAGAAGTGAGGCTGTCGTCTGGACCACGATGACGCGTTAGCCGCATCATGGCACCCAGTCTATGACGCACGTCAGGCTGGAGTGGGCGGGAGAGACTTACGATACCATTGATTGCGCACATCTCGAGCTGCTACCAGGCCACACTAAGCGCGTGACAGCCGACACGGCTTGATGCGCGGCGGGGCCACAATCCTTCCGCTGTTCGGTCCACAGGCGTGCGCGGTGTCCGTACGTCGTTGAGTTACGTCAGCGAGCGCTTATTCGTTACGTGATTTGCCACAATGGCCTTCTGAGTGTAGCATGGGATCTATCCACCCCACCAGGAAGAACGCTGTAGGCTTCCCCGTTTGAGCACCTTTACGGGTTCTGAAACGAGGGGGGTCTACATGGAAGAGCTGTTCCAGTTCTTGGGGCGCTGGAGGGAGTTGTTCTTTTGGAAGGTGGTTTTCGTAGTGCTGATCATCATCGCAAACTGCCTGTGGTGGTCGGCTATGCTCTTCGGCCGGTGGCACAAAGGTAAGCTTTATCTCTTCAAGAAGCCGCCGACCTCCAAGAAGGGTGTCACGTGACACCCTTCTATTGTTTACTCTATTGAGCCGGCTGCTCGATTTCCAGCGAGAGCGCCAATGATACCGCCAATGAGAACCTTGCAGCCATCGGAGGACAGGGTCAGTAGTCTAGTTACGACCTCCCTTGGAGGATCTGGCTCATCGGCGAAGAAGAAATACGGCCCGAAGGCAAGGACGAGCACAAGAACAACTGCGCAAATCAGTGCCCACTTGAATGCGACCAACGTTACGCCCTCACTTGTGTCGTACGAAAACCTGCCCAGTCCTACTATGCACCTTCACGACAGACGCCCGGCTGGGATGCAGGAACGTATCCTCAATGAACTTGCCAAGAAACTTGAACTCAGTAGCTACCCGTGATGGCCTCTTGGTCCTTGGTGTAATGGCACCACGAATCTTCAGGCCAATATCAGGGTCATAAAACGCGGCGGTACAGATCTCTACACCGCCGGTCTGCCCCAGCAATGCAAGACGCCCATCGACGTCTTCCTTAGTTCCGACTCCCCCGACGCTGAGAATCGTGAAGTTTGAATGCGTGCCATCCAGCTTGTTACGCCACTGAACAAGATTATGGAGGACCTCTTTAGACCGCTCCCTGATCGCTCTTCCCGAAACACCGGCCTGCTTGCGTCCGGGAAACACGTGATTGCCTTTCTCGTCCACGACCTCAGCTGAGATTGTATTGATAGCCGTGATCCCACGAATGTACTCATGTGTCCTATCAAGAAACTGCATGAGGTTCGGTTTTTCGAGGTAGCCGATCTTCAGGAACAGGGGCGTGTCTTGTAGGGCACCTTTCAATGCCTTGGCGATTCGTCCAGCGCGCTCTGCGTTCTCACAGACTTCCCCAAGCTCTCTCTCTTCGCCAGTAACATTCGGACACGAAAAATTGGCCTCGACGACCTGCGCGCCCGCTTCCTTGGCTAGGCGAGCAGTTCTAACGAAATCGTCTTTCATGGCGTCCTCACTGCTCGCGTCGGTGGCAACGACGCTGACAATGAGAACCTGGCCCCTATGGATTACGTCCCGGGCTCGCGCGACATCGTCCTGCCACCATTCGGGTGCGAACGAAGGAATGCCGAACGAGTTCGCCATAGATACATCGGCCGGGTCGTCGACGGGCCAATAGTCTGCTCCGCCCGTCACGCGTCGGCGGCCTTTCTCCGGGAGGGGATCAAAAACAGGCGATCCCTTAAGGAAGACCCAGTTAGGCCACGGATGCTCGGAATGCGTGACCGAGCGAACGGTCTTGTACGTTAGGATATCGAATCCCCGATTGGCATAGAATTCGATCCACTTCGCATTGGCGGCCAGCACAGATGCCGGAAGCCCAAGCGGATAATCCACCTTGAACCCAGCGATCTCGGTTGGCTTCCTGAGCAGGCTTTCGCGGGGTGGTATCCAGTCATACCCGACTGGCGGAGACGTAAGATCGAATTCGCCACGGAGATCATACGAAACAGGGGTGATGCCGTGCTCGGAGAGCAGAGCGAACTCTCCGAGCTTTTGACACAATCGGACGATGGCTCCTGCCTCCGCGTCGCCGGGCACGCGTCCCATCCACTCCCTCAACTTCTCCTCGGCCACACCGCTTTCGGCACTGAGCTGTCCGAGCGGGACTCTCTTGGCGAGAGCCTGGAGGAGACCGCCCGCAACTTCCCTAATCGGCACGACCCCTTTCGCTGTGAATGCCCCTGGCATGCTACGCTCTCCGCGTGTGGCTATCAGAGGTGCCGGGAGGGACGTTCTCCTTCGCAGAAGCACTCGGCGGACGTCGGCACGTCTCCACTACAGAGAGAACACCCTCGTTCATCATCCACCCCTCTTCCTGAAAATGGACGCAGCAAGACCGGCCAAAAAATAACCGCCATACCGATCGATTTCCGTTGGGTGGCAGGGGCTTGTGGTCCCCCCACTCCTATCGGATCCTCGGCGAGCGCGGGGGGAAGCCTCAGATTAGAGGTTTGAGGCGAGCTTTTCAATATCGCGCAAGACCGGCCTCGTGTCTTGAAACGCCGGAGGCGGGGCAATAGTCCTGCTGAGGTAGGAGTGGACGAGTCTTCAGGAGCAGCACTGCTCCAGAGTGACATGCTTCCTGGGTGCCCCCCGCCGCCAGAAAATTCTGCGAGGACCGTAGTGGGCGACACAAGTACTGTCAATGGGAAAAGCATCCAGACGTACTTTTCTTATCGACCGCGACAGTCGTGCGCTCTCGCCATGCGGCCTTTCAGATAATCTGCCGTCCAAGGAAGCCTACCGGAAGAGTAGAGAAGGGGGCCGCGGACGACGGGCTGCGAGATCGACCTGGTCACGGTCATCGGCCGCCGTGGCGGAGGCGGGCGCGTCGAGCTTACGGCGAGGTTTCTAGATCTTTGCGAGTTCACAGCCGACGGCGACTAGGAACTCCGCGTGAACGGCCAAGAAGGGTGCTGGCCCACGCGAGAGTTCCTCAGCCCGACCGCCACCGCCAACGCATCGAACATGTGTAGCCAGTACCTTTCGCCCGGCCGAAACCCGAGGGCCGCTCGCCTCGGCGGCATCGGCAACTTCGATCGGAGCTCCGGAAACCCGTTCTCGACAAGCGCTCGGGCGACCGTGAGCTTCTTTGCCCACGGATCACCGACGACAGCCTTCCGCACCTCCTCCGGCGATAGCTCGACGACCTGGAGCGCGAGATCTCGACTCCTGCCCTTGAGTTCCTCCGTGATCACGGTCACGAGCGAAGCTCGCTTCGTAGCGATCCGGAGCGGCTTTTCGATCGCGACGATCTCGACGCGAAACTGACGGATCAGATCGAGGACGGCCTGGCGAGCTTGCCCGATCACATCGTACGGGCGCTCGCCGTTGCGGAGCGTTCGGACGCCATAGGCGACAAGCTCCGGCCCGCGGATGACGGCGAGGCCCATCTCGCGTGTGCCGGGATCAATTCCAAGAATTGTTCGGTGCATGGACGTGGGGTGATGAAGTGAATGGATCGGTGCCCTCCTGAGGCTGCCGTTCGTGAAGCGGCTTGCTTCCGCTTCATTCTCGGGCAGCGGCGCTCAGGCAAGCCGAGGCGCGCTTGCGCCACAGGCGTGGCGTCAGGAGGGCGGTTTTTGCGCGCCGTGATGGATCGCGAGCGCCACGGCGTCGAACATGTTCTGCCAGTAACGGACCTTCCATTTGCGGTCCTGCGTGAGGTAGACGCGGAGCGCGGGGTACCGGAATGAAAGTGCGGTGGCGACCTCGTCCTTTGTCGCCCAGCCGTTGCCGGTGAGCGTCTTACGGACCGTCTGGGGCGCATACGCCGCGACCGAGACACCTCGCGCCTTCGCGAACATTCCCACGGCCCGCGCCAAACGGTGGAGTTCATCGAGCCACGGGACTGGATGGGCGTAGGTCTTCTCAATAACGAGCGTGACCGGCCGATGAACTACGAGCCACTTCCGGACAAGACGACGGGCCTCGGATGCTCGCTTCTCTTTCGGCAGGTGCCGGAGCGGCAAGACTCCGGTAACTACGATCTTCGATCCTTCAAGCACTGCAAAGCCGAGATCGCGAAGGCCAGGATCGAGGGCGAGGATTGATTCAGTTCGTGTTCTCATGGTGGTCGTGCTTAAGGAGGTAAAGGAAGAGGGCGGTCCGGGAACGCTTGATCTTCTCCTGCGGCACCGCGAGGGCGCCGGCGAGCGCGCGCTGGATCGCGGGATCGGGGTAGAGACCGAGCGCCTCTTGGAACGCATCGTCGCTTCCGCGGCTATGGAGGGCTTCCTTGAGTTTCCGGAGGGTGAAGAATCGCGCTTCGGCGTCGAGGGCGGCAACTACCGGCCGTCGTCCACGCCCGACGACCGTGACTCGAATCGTGCCATTGAGCCGCTTGGCCCGGATGTACCCGGATTTGCGTAGGTGCCCTATCCAGCTTCGGATCATTCCTTCAGGGAGCCCCATCGATCGGGCGAGCGCGACCGGATCAACCTCGATCGTATCCGTGTCGGTTGGCAGCCGTGCGCGGAGAGCGAGGTAGATCCAGATCGCCGCGCGGATGCGCCGGATGTGAACGGCCTCGGGGTGTTCGAGCAGGCGTCGGGGAAGCGTGAGGGAGATGGAATCAGAGGTCGTTGACATCGATTTCTTGGGAAAACTTGGCGAGGAGGAAGCGAAAGAGGGCGGCCTTCGATTTGCGGATCTTCGCGGGGGGAGTTTTCGCGACCCGATCGAGCGTCCTTCGGAGCACGGCGCGTGGGTATCGGGCGAGGATGCGCTCGATCTCATCTCCGTCAGCCTCGGGCAACGCCGCGCAGATCTCGTTGCGGAGAGCAACCCCTTCCCCCTGACCCCTAACCCCTGCATTGCTTGAAAGTGCTATTGCCTTTGCATTGCTAGAGCTATTGCTATTGCTGCTGACAGGTACCTCTCCATCCGAAGACGCCGAATCGCTCGCTGATTGTTGGGGTTTTTCAACTAAGGAAGGAGCGTCGCCAGACCAGAAGGGGAGCTTGATTGCAAGGAACGGTGCTGGGGAGAGGAGACGGACGAGCTTCGCTTCTGAGAGACGCGCAAACCAGCTGTCGACGTCGTGTTCTGAGACCGTGAGTTCGTCGGCGAGCCGCTTTCTAGCGCGAATGACGAGTCCTTCGCGATTCGCTGCCAGGATGAGCGCGAGGTAGAGCCGCAGAGCGCGACCGAGCACGGGTGTTGGGCCGTCGGGCCGAACCGCGGCCAGAACCGCGCGGGCCTCATGGGTCAGGACGTTGTTCATGCCTCCTGTGGGTTCGTGGTTGAGTCATCGTTCGCCTCGGGGGAATAGAGCCCGTGGTAGAGGGCTTCGGCCAAGGTGCCAAGGGTCTTCGCGAGCCGGAATACGTCAGGCAGGCGCGGAAGGACACGTCCGCACTCCCATTTCGAAATGGCGCGGCGGCTTCGACCCACAAGCTGCCCGACCTGCTTTTGGGTCAAGCGGGCCTTGATGCGGTATTCGCGGATTGCGTTCGGAAAACGGGCGGGTTTCGTTGTACGTCGTGGCGTGTACTGAAGGGTCATGTGCATAGGATACCGACCCGAAGAAAAACCGAACAGTGGGGTCGATGTGAATGACGTGGGGCCATCCTGTGGAAAAGAAGAGAGTGTCCAGGATCGAGCGCACCGGCGTTCTTTTAGACCCCCCTTTGCGCGGGGACGCTCGAGAGGCAAGGTGAAGGCGAACCACGAACCATGCCTCTCACGCGACAAGCCATCGACGAACTCAAAGAAATCTACCAGAGCGAATTTGCAGTTGATCTCCCCGACGACGAAGCGTGGGCTCTGGGCCACCGGCTCCTCCGTCTTTTCGCGGTGTTGACGCGATCTACGGTTGCGGGATCCCATGCTCCCGACGAGGTTCGATCCCAGTCTCAGTTGACCGAACGGGGCGGTTCCTCCTAGGATGGGAGTGTTCGAGCCCTTATCCCCACCACAATGTCCCGCTACATCCTCTATGCCCGCAAATCCTCCGAGTCCGAGGACAGGCAAGTCCTCTCCATAGAGTCGCAGATCCGCGAGCTGACCGAGCACGCGCGCGAGCGGAACCTCACTGTGACCTCCGTTCTCTCCGAATCCCGGTCGGCGAAAGCGCCGGGCAGAGAGATTTTCGGAAAGTTGCTAGCCACGGTTGGAAAGGGTCAGGCTGACGGTATTCTCTGCTGGAAGCTCGACCGGCTCGCACGGAATCCCGTGGACGGTGGCGCGCTCATCTGGGCGCTTGATGAAGGAAAGATTCGGGAGATCGCAACCCGTGAGAAGAGTTTCACGAACCGTGGCGACGACAAGTTTTGGATGCAGATGGAGTTCGGGATCGCGAAGAAGTACGTTGACGACCTTTCGGACAACGTGCGGCGCGGCAACCGAACAAAACTCGCGCAAGGCTGGCTTCCTGGCGTGCCGCCACTGGGGTACCTGAATGACCGAGCTGAAAAGACGATCATCCCTGATCCCGTCCTTTTTCCGTTGGTCCGGCGCATTTGGACTCTTGTCCTCGCCGGCCGATCGCCCCTCGAAGTCATGCGTGTTGCAAACGACGAGTGGGGTTTCCGGACCAGAAGGCATCGGCGCTTCGGTGGGGGTCCGCTCCAGCAGAGTTGTCTCTATAAGATGCTCGCGAATCCCTTCTATTTCGGGCTCATCATCCGGAAGGGCGAGACGCACGCGGGAGCGCACTCACCGATGATTACGAAAGACGAGTTCGATCTCGTGCAGGATTTTCTTGGTCGGCCGAATCGGTTCGCGACGAAAAAGCGCGTCTTCGCGTTCAGCGGGCTCATTCGGTGCGGCGAGTGCGGCAGCATGATCACTGCGGAGGAGAAGACGAACCGCTACGGTTCCCACTACGTCTACTATCGCTGTACGAAACGGAAAGCCCATGTCGACTGTTCGCAGAAAACGATCCGTGTCGAGCGACTCGAACAACAGATTCGAGAGCTTCTTGAGCGAATCCGCATCTCGGACCGATTCCGAGATTGGGCTCTCAAGCATCTTCGAGCCGCACATGAGGACGCGGTCGCCACGCGCAAGGTCGTCGAACGCTCAGTCCACGACGCGAGCCTTGACAACCAGAAACAGATCGATCGGCTTATTCAGATGAGCCTTCGGGGCCTGATCACGGAAGAGGAGTTTACGGAGAAAAAGCGGCAGCTCGTCGCCGATCAGCTGAGGCTGAGGGAACGTCGCGACGACGCTGAGGGTCGATCTGGCCGGTGGTTAGAACTCGCCGAGATGGCTCTGAACTTCGCGAATCAAGCCCGAGAACGCTTCGAGGAAGGAACATTGGAGGACAAGCGCGAGATTCTCGTTGCACTCGGTTCGCACTTTACGTTGAAGGATCGGATTCTGCGGATCCAGTTACAAAAACCCCTCCTCTGGATCGAGGAGGGGCGGCAAATTGCACGATGGTGGGGGCTGGTGGACCAGTTTAGAACTTTTTTCATGGAGCACCCGGATGTGATCCGGTGGCCGGCGTTCGTGGCCTCCACGGAGAGCGATCTGGCGTATTCTTCCGTGAAGCGAATGACCGCGCAAGGTGGGTGACGTCTCACGGGCGCTCACTACGGTACTACGGTACCAGTCACAGCGGAGGGTGGGAGATGTGCACCACGAGGCGCTCGCTGTGGGACTTGGCACTCACCCGGCAACGTCCATATCAACAGGGACGCCAAGATTGACCAGTCGAAACGTCATCGCCTTGACGCTCACATTGTATTCTGTGGCAAGTCGTGCGATGGCCTTTTCGCCTAGTGGCAGCTTAGATGTCTGAAGGCTCTTTTCGAGAAAGTCCGCGGGCATCAATAGAGCTGCCGCAAAGCGGTTGGCCTCGATCTCATGCGGATCGACCGCCTCGCTCGAAATACGGCTGCGTAGGGCTGCGAGCTGAATCTCATCGCGAGAAACAACTTGTGTAAAGCGATGGTCGACTTGGACGGCCGCATCGTGCAGGACTAGATGCCCGAGTTCATGCGCGATCGTGAACCGCTTGCGATTCGGGTGATGAGCGGCATTCACACCTATGATGATGTGGTTGCCTTCGCGAAGGATTGCTCCAGATATGTCTTCATCGGCGCTTACGGGACGGAGCGTCGCTTTGAGGAAACGTGCGACGGCACGAACGTCGATGGGAGGCTCCTCAATGGCGGCGTCTTTGAGAAGCTGCCTCGCGCGGCGCTCGATCTTCTCTATACTAAGCATCGGCATCTCCCTTCTTGGTCGCAGGGCCTTTCTGCACCTCTCGCAGGAATGATGCCACCTTCGGAGACGATGCCCGGACGACTTCGTCGAGCGAAGGCGTTCTCGGCGCAAAGAGTTCTGCTCGGCTTGGGAGCAGCTCGCTAGGCTCGACTTCGAGGGCCTGAGCGAGCACGTAGAGCTGAGCGAGTGAAAGACCCTGCAGTCCGCGTTCGATGCTGGCGATGGAGGAGCGAGACAGCGCGCTGTCGGTCCGGCGCGACAACCCATCCTGCGTCAGCTTCGGCGTGCGAGACCGACGCAACCTCTGCACGTTTTGGCCGACGAGGCGACTAAGTGCCGTTGCCCATGAAACTTGAACCATACGAGGAGATTGTACTCATGGCGAGATGCGTTGTCAATCAGATTAACAAAACGTCGGTTTAGCCGACAAAACTGTGTGCACGACATGTTGACATCCTGCTTTGCCCCCGTTATACTGCACGTGTCGTTCGCTCAGCTGCCCCGTTCGGGACGAAGCCGACCCGCGGCTCGCGGATGCCTATAACATTGACCCAGGCCTTCGACGGGTGGCGTTGGGAGAGGGAGGATAGAACAATGGAACACAAGCTCGAAGCACCCCCACGAATCCACATTTTCGTGGGCAAGACCCGGGTCGAGTTCGACACGAACATGGTGACGGGGCTCGACATCAAGGTGGCCGCCGGAGTCCCGCCGGAGAACGATCTTGCTCGCCGTGTCCATGGAGAATTGGTCCTGGTCACGAACGAGGAGACGATCGAGATCAAGAACGGGGATCATTTCGAAAACTTGCCTCCTGGCACGATCAGCTAGGCCATCGACGATGTACGATGCCGAGATCGACGATCTTCGTCAAGCCTTCGGCGACGTGGCGATGCTTCAGCAGGGAGAGACGCACCTCGTGCGTCTCTCCTCTGTCACCCTCCCCCTCGGTTGCGATCCCCGTGCGACTGCCGCGCTCCTGACGCTGCGAGGTCAGGATCGACCGCTGATCTACGTTCAGCCTGGAATCAAGGGGCCGCATGGCGGCACACCTCGGAGCTGCTCCGAAGTCCTCGTTGAAGCTGAGACGTGGCTGCAATTTTCCTATCAGTTTCCGTGGAGTTGGGAGGATGGCCTCGTCCGATTTGTCGGTACGGCTCTAATGAGGTTCGCGAAACATGAATAGCGTCGAACTCCGTGTTCCGCTCCACCTGGTCGAGCGACTCTTCGATGCCGTGCGCCCGCTCGGAGGAAATGAACGAGTGGCCTTTGGGCTGGTCGCGGCTGCGGCGACCCCGCGCCGTATGCTCCTTCTTCTGCGGGATGTGATCCCTGCGCCGGAGGAAGCGTATCTCGAGCCTGGTACGCATGGTGCCCGCTGGAGCGGTCGTTTTACGCTTGCCGTTCTCAATCGCGCTCTGGCTGAATCTTGCGGTGTCGTGATCTTCCATATGCACGGATTCGGCAATCCGGTCCGGCTCTCTCCTGATGATGAGGAGAGTGGAGCCGAACAACTGGAGCTCTTCGCGCGTGTGCAGCCGGATCGCCCGCACGGGAGTGTTGTAATCGGAGAGGCGACCGCCGCCGGTCTTTTTCACATCAACGGCAAACTGGTTCGACCAGACCGATTCCGGCTGCGCCTGCTCGGAAGCTTCTTGGAGGATCGGGAGAACCGATCCGTCGATCCAGCTCCGGTCGACGACGAAGCGTTCGCCCGTCAGATACTCCTTGTCGGTAGTCGCGGCCAGCATCGGTTGCGCGGGGCCACGGCGGCTGTGGTCGGACTCGGTGGCGGCGGGAGTCACGTTGTCCAGCAGCTCGCTCATTTGGGGATCGGTCGCATACTCGGCATCGATCACGACGTGGGAGATGAAACGAATCGTAGTCGCATGATCGGGTTGATGAAGAGCGATGTTCGGGAGAGCCGCCTGAAGGCCGATGTGCTCGCTGATCTCGTGGCTCGCATCGATCTCGGGACCGAATTTGTTCCCATTCGAGCCAAATTGCCGAGTCACGAGGCTGTGCAAGCAATCCGTGACGCGGACGTGATGGTCGGGTGTGTCGACAATTATCGGGCTCGAGCCGATCTCCAGGCACTAGCCTGGCGGTTCCTCATCCCGTACATCGATATCGGGCTCATCATCGATCCGGAGCAGCGGCATCACCCTGACAGACGCGACAATTGGATTGCTGGCAATGTCTACACGGTCATCCCTGGGTCCACATGCCTGTGGTGCACGGGTTTTCTCACGCGCGCAAAACTAGACGCCGAGACCGGCGGACGCGATCCGAGCTATGTCCGGGATAGCCCCGGCGCTGCTCAGGTCGTCAGTCTCAACGGCGTGCTTGGGAGTCAGGCTGCAACAGAGGTCCTTCAGCTACTGACCGCTTTCGGAGAGCGTCCTGGCGACAGCCGGCTGCTCAAGATGAACGGCGTCCATGGCACACTAGAGAAATGGGCTATCAGACCTCGGTCCACTTGCGATCGCTGTAAGCACGACCTCGCTGCCGGCGATCCAGTGTGGACGTCGTCAGTCGCGTAATACAGCACGGCGCTGGAAGCAGTGTGACAACGAGAGTGAGCACAGGCGAGCACTCCTGGAGAGGCGCAGGTCCACCGGGAGGCCAGGTCTCCCCGACATGGGACGGGAATGCTCCGAACGCGAAGGGCTGGGAGACTTGTTCGCTAGCGTGATCACGTTTTTCAATAGCCCTTCCGGCCATCGAGATGTGAACCTCGGTGATCCGAAGGAGGCTGAGGACCTTGATTCACTTCGCAAATGCACGCCTGCGAATCATCGAGCACCTATGAGACGACATGCTGACCCCTTACGGAAAGCCGAGGCAGCGCGACGCGAGTCGCGATCCGTTGAATTCAAGGCGCAGATCGACCCAAGATCAACGCGCGATGCCTGCGAGGTGATCAAGGACATTGCCGCCATCGCGAATTCGGGCGGTGGCGTTGTGCTCTTTGGCGTCAACGACAACGGCACGCCCGCCAGCGCCGATCTTTCCCTTATCGAATCTCTCGACCAGGCATTCTGGATCGACAAGGTAGCCGCCTATACGGACGTCCAGATCGTGGATCTTTTTCAGGAGAAAGTAACGCGTGCGGGTGGGCTGGCTGTCGCCCTCATCGTTCCGCCATCACCGCTCCCAATCATTTTCACGAGGCCCGGGACGTATAGCGTCGGACCGAAGGAACAGCGGACCGCATTCGGGAAGGGTACCGTCTATTTTCGCCACGGCGCGAAGAGCGAACCGGGCACGAACGACGACATCCGCCAGATAATGGACCGGGCCCTTGAGCGGGTACGTGCTCTCTGGTCTAAGGGCATTCGGAAGGTGGTCGAGGCGCCCGAGGACGCCGTAGTCCATGTGGTGCGCGCCGGGGACTTGTCAGGTCAGACCGTGCCTCATCCCGGAAAGGTGGTCGCCGACCCGAACGCGCCCGGCGTGCACCCGCAGAACGCGGACGACCATTGGCCGCATCGACAGAAAGATGTGCTGCGGCTCGTTCGTGAGCGGGTGCCCGGTGCGAAGCTCACGTCACACGATGTGCTCGCCATTCGGAGGGTCGATCGTCTTGAGGACAATCGTCCAGATCTTGTTTATCGCCCCTTCAAGAAATCACCTGCGCAGTTTAGCGATGCGTTTGTTGACTGGCTGACCGCAAAACTTCAGCAGCAGCCTACATTCTGCGAGGCCTACCGCGATCGCTACAGAGTGCTCACAGTGACCAAGGATTGACTCTCGCGGCATGTTCCGCCAAGCGGTAGCGGGTAGGACGCCGAGACGGAGACATCTCCCACTCAGACCTGATGACCAAGAACCCGTTCCTCGACCCGTCTCCTGTCGTGGACAATCGGCCATCCTCTAAAAAACCCGTATCTGGCGCTAGCTTGACTCATTCTGGCTCCGTTGCCGGCGGCGCTCCCGCGATTGCGAGGAACTCTTGTGCGGTAACAACTACAACTCCGAAGACGTCAACTGGATTGATGGGCCAGTTCGTCGGTTGGACGATGTAGTGTAGTGATTCGCCGGCCTCCAAAAGAACCTGCGTCAAGTCGCCGATGTCGTCCGACGATCGGGCTGGGACACGGGATGGCCATGTGCGCGCCCATTGACCTATACTCTCGACGACTTCGATGGCCTGTTCCGCGTCAGGGCGGGGACTTAGGTCCATCGCTTGGACGAGCCCCCTCAGGAGAATACGCCGAGTTACATGCGCGACATGCTCCTCAGGTCCACGCAGGATCGTCCTAACGACGTCCAGCGCGTCTGCGTCACCCGCAATGCAGGATGCGACGAAATTCGAGCTGAGGAGCACCCCTCGCGACTCGGGTGCTGGACGCTGACTCACCGTTCTTTCCCCGCGCATCGATGCTTAAGAAAAAAGGGATCAACCCAACTAATGGATCGATCCCCCGGCATTTTCGCTGCCTTACGATTCGTCTGATACCTCTGCATCGTCGGCCCCATAGTACCGAACGAGAAGCGCGTGAAGAAAACTATCGTTCGCGGCGATATGGCCACCAGCGCTCCTAGGATAGCGCATCGAGAACCGAGACGACATGAGAGCATGGACGAACGCTTCATTGACCGCCACAAGTCCGATCTCGGGCTCAGGGGTACGAATGACCCCATCCGGCACGGCATTTTCATTCTCGGACACGATCCACCTCCCCACTGACCGGCTCTGCTGTTCGAAGACGCGCATGAACTCGCTTCAGCAGGGCTCGCTGCTCAGTACTGTGCGGCACACTCTCGATTTCGTGTTCAAGCTCTGTCAGAAGAAGTGCGCCGAGGGCCTTGCGTGCCCGCGAGAGCGCCGTATAGACGGCACCGGAGCTGCGAAGTCCGTACCGTGTCTTCAACTCGTCGGTCGTCAGAAGGCTATAGTAACAATCACGGAGCATCTCTCGATCACGTTGGCCAAGGGCGTTTAGTGCGCGCGTCATGATACGACCAAGTGGTTCGGCGGCAGCGTCGGCCAGTGCCTTGTCGTCGTCGGACAAGGAAAACTCATCGTCCAAGCGCCGTCGAGCGATTTCGAGTTCGGGGCCCTGCGTCTCATACACAGCCTCGTGCTCATACCGGCGTCGCAGCGCCTTAGCATGTTTGTCCGCGAATCGCTTCAGTTCCTTTCCAAACGTTTCGGGATCGAGAGCAACCGACGCCTTCTGAGAAGCATCAAGGCTTCGAACCGCTTCGAGATAGACCTCCTGCTGAATATCAGAATCCTCATCTCGAGGTAGGCGATTGAAGTATGCTGCCCTACGTGCGACCGCTGCACAGGCACGATACAGTGCATGGAGCGCACCCTTGGACCTCTCCCTTGCCCCTTTGAGCTCATCGAGGCTAAGGAGCGCGGGCTGGGCTTGGCCACTCATTATGTAACCTCCTCATTAGTGGGTCTCTATACATACAGGACATGGGCCTTACGTTGCGGCTTGTGAAAGAACGCGCAAGTCGCCTGATAGCAATGCATTGAGCGGTGACGAAGAAAACTCCAGGGGAGCCACGCAGCACAGAATCGAGCTTATCCCTCAACTCACCGTCCGTGGTGTGCGCTCCCTCCAGTTCGCGAATCGGCGTTTCCTTGAGATCGTTTCAGGCGACGGTAACGTTCGCCCATCTTCGAAGGAGGTTTTCAGCGCCGCTTCAGATGACGCCGAGTTCCTTGAGAGAGACATGGCTTTCTCCTCCGATGATGATGTGATCGAGTAGGTCGATGCCGAGGATCTCCCCCGCTTTCTGGATGCGTTTCGTAATCGCGATGTCCTCCCGCGATGGGGTTGCCACACCGGAGGGATGGTTGTGCGCGATGAGGATCGCAGCTGCCGAATGGCGCACTGCCGGAACAAACACTTCCCGTGGGTGAATAATCGAAGCGTTCAGAGTCCCGATGGAGATGACGTGCGCGCGCCTGACACAGTTCTTACTGTTCAGGAGAAAGACGACGAACACCTCACGCTGCTCGCGTTTCGCGATCGCAGCCATGAGTCGCGCGGCGTCCTCCGGACGTCCGATCGCACGCTTCTGCGGGGTCGGGACGACGTAGTATCTCGCCGATTCAAGGACGTAGAGCCTCATGACGCGCCGTCCTTACGCTCCCGCCAGTTGGCGAACCGCCTCCTCAGCGGCGACTCCGTCTTGCTGCCTCCTCCGGCCTTTTGACCGTTCACGTAGGACGTTTTGAGCGCGGCTTCAACGAACTCCCAAAGTTCTTTGGACCACGCGGTGAACACCTCCGCCTGTTCCTCCGGGTTCTGCACGTTCCCGAGTTCCGCGTGAAGGGCATCGACCAACTTCCTGATGTCGGCCTTCACGTCGCTCAGATAACTCACGGCACTCCTCCAGCTCTGTAAAAGGGCAAAGAAAATGGCGAACCAGGGCGACATGCCCCGGCCCGCCGGCCTGAAACGACTGACCCTTGACGGGGTCGTCTTCAGTCAAGCAAACGTGAGGAATCCGTCAAGAGGAGCGCTTCTTCAGTGCCCTTTCCTTGGCCTTTTTGTGCGCGAGCTTCCTTGCGGTCTCAGCGAAGGCGGCGAGGTACTCCTCCCTGCGCTTTCGCTCATCGAGAGTTGCCGAACGAGGGAGAAGGTTCGCTTCCATCGAGGCCATGACCCAACGCTTCACCACATCCTGCGGGATGTCGTCAAGGTCGGGGACGAGCGGCGTCGTGAGCCAGTAGACTTCGCCGGAATCGAGAAGATGAAGAACGGCTTCGCCCGGGACAGCTCGACGGAGTTCGCCTGCAAAGTGAGAGATTTCCTCGGCAAGCGACCAAAACTTCGGCTCGCCGACAGGCACATCGAACAGGCCGAGGAGCTTCTCGGTCTTCTGCGTCTTGATCCGATCGCCGGTCGGTTGGAACAGTTGCTTCGCCATGACCTCGGCGTCCTCGACGTCGCCGAGCCCGAACGCGATCCTCGTCCTGACGTTCCCGATGATGGCGGAAAACATTTCGGGATCGAATTGACGACGCACTTGGAAAAAGATCGCCATACCTATCCCGCGCTTTTGACGTCTCGCCACTAAACGATGCAGGCTGGGAGTTGGATATTCTTGGCCCTCGTCGAGGTAGATGGGATACGGAGACGCACCCTCGTCTCGCTTGTACGAATCCATCTCGATACGGTGCAGAAGTAAGGTCGCGATGAGCCGCAAGTGCCCTTGCAGATGCGCCTCGTCGAGGCGTACGAGGACCGTCTTCTCGTCCATGAGCTTGGAAAAGTCCGTGCAGGTCGGGGACTCGAGCATCGGACCGAGATAGGGTGAGTGCGCTAGGGCACTCACCTTGTTCCAACTGCTCTCAATCCAGTCGCCGAATTGCCTCTTCGTTCGGTAGTGATAGAAAAAAGACCGCGCTTGCGGGTCCTGTGCGCCGTCAGCGAGACAGGCGCAGAGATCCTCATCCTCGCAAATTCTCGGGAAGTCGCGGAGCGACAGGTTGTGTTCGGCGAGAAGAGTCGCCCCCGACGTGAGCATGGACTCCATGCGCGCACCAGCCTCGAAGGCCGTTGGCCAGCAGCGCATCATTGCTGCGACGAGCGCTTGTACGACCGTAAAACGATTGAAATGCGCATCGGCCGCAAGCACGTTGAACGGCAGCACGTGGGACGTGATGCGCGGGTCGATGATGACGAAGTCCTCGGGAGGGAGGCCAAGCCTCACCGCCTCGCGGATCGTGCGCTTGAAGGACGAGCCCTCGATGTCGATCTGCATGAATGGCTCGCCGCGCCGAAGATGCTGGATCGCGCAGAGCTTCAGCTCATTCGTCTTTCCCGATTGCGACTTGCCGATGCAGAGAAGGCCGTGAAGGAGTTCCTCAGGTGTTAGGAAATACGGTCGGGCGCGTCCGCCTTCGAGGCCTTGCACCTCGCCCAGGTAGAGGCCGGCTTCGCCGTTTCGTTTTCCTGAACGACTGCGCGACGAGGATCGACCCGGCAGCGCAGAAGAGAGCCAAGAGAAGACCGAGCCCACTCGGAATCACCTCCTCCACGACGAAGGTCATAACGACGACAACCTGCACGAGACCGACGAGAAGCCACAGAGCGGGAAAAGGCCCGTAGAGCTTGCTCGGCACTCCCCACATGAGCCGCCAAAGAAGGCGCAGGAGGCCACCGGTAGCGCGGAATCCCATCTTCACGGGATCGCCGCCGTACTTCGACGCGGCGCCGATGCCGAACAGGATCGCGAGCAGTTGGAAGAGTACGATCATGCCCGCTTCCCGCTCGTATAGACTCGTTGGCTCCCGCTCGTGAACTCGATCGTCACCTTGTACCCGTGGCCGGCCATGAACTGCGAATCACGCATCGCCCGCAGAAGCTCATACTCGGGCAATCCCCAGAGCCGCTCCTGCTCATCGAGCGCGATTTCGAGTTGACGGCAACGTACCTGCAAGGCATTCGACTCATCGGACTTCCTCTCGCACCGTTTTTCCCACCATTGCTCCCTGAGCGCCGCCGCGCAGATGCCGGCGACGACCAGGAGTAGAAGACTCAGGACTTCCGCCATCGCTGAAAATCCTCATCCTCAAACAGTTCTCGTTCCTCGTTGCTGAAGATGAGATCCCTCCACGGATCGCCTTCCATGCTCGAGATCCCGAACCCGACGGAACGCTTACCGGCACGGCATCGCTCCAGCGCGCGGTGAAGACTTCGAATGTTGCCGTCTGCCCGCTCGACCTGAGCTTCAAGAAGCGACACCGTCAGGAGCTTCTTCTCGGTGTCCTCGTTTTTCTTCCAGTCGTGGTGGATCGACAGGCCGATCAAGGCCAACACCACGACCCCGATCCCCAACCCGACCGCCGTTTCAACTCCCACCATCGCGCTTTCTCCTCTCCAGCTCACGACGGAGCTTCATGATTTGATCGAACCTCTCCCAACACTCGTCTTGAAGCCGATCGGCCGTCTCATGCCAACAGTTCCTCTGATGCTCGGCGGCCCGCCGCTCGTCTTCGAGCCGGTTTTGGCGGCAAAGCCGTCGGACGTAGAGGAGCCAGCCCCAGAGACCGAGCAGGGTCGTAGCGAGGAAGACGAACAGGGCTGATGGGGTCACCGGGAGTACCTCCCCGACCGGCACCATGCCGGCTTGCCCTACTCTCGATTTCCGGCGACGCGAGATACGAAGTTTACGGAGGGAAAAAACCCCTTTACATCGGACGGGGCGGGTCGAAATAGTAGACACGATGTTGGAGCGGCTCGGACGGCCGTGCCGAGTCTCGTGTCCGACAGCTCTCGGGTGCCTCTCTCCTGAGGGAGAGGGGGTTGGTCTTTGACAACCTACCGAAGAGGAGCTTGCCTTTGCATACTCATTTCAAGCCACCGTGAACACCAAAGTCCTCGTATCCGGCCTTCCTCCGGAAGTGCTGGATCACAGGACGCAACGATCGCTCGTCAGAATCCCGCTCGACGCCGGACTCCTGCAGCACATCGCCGGCAATCAGTTCCCCGCCGCTCGGGCGACGGCCTTAGAGTATGGGGCCGACCCTGTGAACCTCGTCTCCTTCGTTGCTCTCATGCAGGTCATTGGAAGGCAGACGTCTAGGAAGGCGGTCATCGACTTCACGATGGAGTTCGTGGAGAGGAACGCGCACATTCAGCGATTCGGTTTGCACATCGGAAAGAGCGCGCTCGCCGAGCGGATCGGCCGGAAGAAGTACGGCTACCGCGACGGACACGCGATCCAGATGATCGCGGCGGGCTTTCTTATGACCGAACGCGAATTCGAACGCTTCACGCACCTCGAGACCTATCGCAAGCAGATGAACCTCGTCAGACGGGTCCTGCTGAAACACGGTAGGCTCACGAAAACCTCCGGGCGGAAGCACGATATCTACATCCTGAAGGAGTTGTAAGCCTCCCGAGGTCTTCTTACACGGCCACGAACAACCGCTACTTTCTTCCTGCCCCACGGCGCTTCGCCCGCGGGGCCTTTTCATTTCTCGGCGGCCCGCGCCACCCGGATGCGCACGCGGTCCGCCACCTTCGGGCTCCTCAGTCAAAGAGTGAGACGGTTGTCCCGTCCGCATCCTCGAACCGAATCTCCTCGCCGAACCCGAGATCGCATTCGCTCACGAACCTGACGCACTTCCTGATGTTCGCGAATTCATCACGCTCAAGGATCGCCCGGATCGATTCAACCCGCTGCTCCTTGAACTGCGGGTTTGTCGAGTTGCTCGCCTTCACGACGAAGATGAGTCGGAAGTAGCTAGCTTCGAGATCCTCAAGGCGCCACCGCTCCCGCAGAAGCGACTCGTAGAGGATGAGTTTCTTCTCGATTGACGACCCCTGCGTCATGTCGCTCCTCGACACCGCGTACGTCACCATGTCGATTTCGAGGAAGAAATGGAATGCCTTGCAGGACGGCGCTTCAATCGAAAAGAAGGCGTCGGGATTGATCTCGCGTTCCCGCTGTTCCTTGTCCTCGATCCACGAAGCGTAGCCGAGGATCGGAAACCGCCTGTCGTGCTGCATCCATCGGTCGATCCGCCACGTCGAGGCGCGGGACATAAGCAGAAGGCACGTTCGAAACTTGGAGCGGAGGATGTTATGGCGAAGCGTGCGTCCTTGAAGCGCCTTCGACTTCGCGAGCCGCTGGCTGAGCAGGTGTCGGTGCTCGGGATCGAGATGAACGAGGGCGAGTGCCTTCTCCGCGAGGTAGTAGATCGCCGGCGAGCCGACTTTGCCCCAACGCATGTCGGAGAAAAACGTCATCCCGAGAAAATGGTCTTTGACGAGCCGACTCAAGCGCGACGTGACGTAGGTTCCCTTGCCGTTGCCGAAGAGGGCGGTCAAGGTGTGCGTCGAGTGATAGTTCGCGATCGCGAGTTCCTCGAAGATTGCGAGGTCGTTATCGGTGATCGACGTAGGCATAGGATTCTGATTCAAATTGGGAGGGTCAGATCTGGCGCCGAGAGGGGATTAACCCCTCCCGACGCGCCGTCGGTGTCGCGCCTCATCGCGCCCGCGACGATCGTCCTCGTCCCGTTCGCGCTTGAGACGCGCATGGAACTCGCAGAGACGGAAGCGACCCGACGATTCGCCGCACGTCTCGCACTTGCGGGAGCGGAAGGAGAACTCGATAAGAAAGTGCATCACGCCTCAACCTCCTTTCGCGGCCACTCCTCGATCGGCTCCGCGACCGCAACCGTCGTCACCGGCGTCGCCGTCGCGATGTACGCCGGAACCTCGAAACCGGCGAGCGTATCCGGCACTTCGTAGAGCGCTCGAATCGTCGTCGTGACTTGATAACGCTTCATGGCGTTTCTCCCTCGCCCTCGTGATAAGGCTTTCGGACTTGAGGGCTCCATCGCCCGAGAGCGACGAACGAGAAGCGCGAAGTCGAGGCGGCTGTCAATGTGGAGCGCCCGGAAGGCCGAACGACATTGATAGACGCCGAGCGAGCGCTACGATGTGCGACGTAAGGGCGATGGACCATTCCCTGCCGATCTCCCTCGGCGCCGTTTCGCGAAGCCGCAGCGAAACTCCGCTAAGGGGCGGGGAAAATTCAACCCTTCTCGAGTTCCTGCGCCTGAATGAGCGCCTTGACGAGATTCCGGAGCAGTTTCTTGAGTTGCTTCGTGCGGTTCTGCGCTTCCTTGAGTTCCCGTTCGACTTCGGCGATCTGGGCGTGGAGTGTGGTCGGGTTCATGGGGCCATTTCCTCCATGAGGGCGAGTGTGCGCTTGAGCGTCAGCTCGAGACGGGGCAGGTCGTCGTCGCGGTCGAGGGCGCGGAGACTCCGCCATTCGTCCGGCGTGAGCTGGTACTTCCGAAGTTGAAAGAGCGGCGAGCCGACCATGACGGCTTGGAACACGGCGATCTTCATGAGGGCGGTCGCCTGCCCGAACGGGGACAAATCGTCATACGCCGTGCTCACGGCGACACCCGAGGCTCGTACTTCGGCTTCGAGAGTTGTCGGAATCGTTGCTCGACAAGGCGTCGAATCCGGCGAAGTTCGTCGTCGCTCACAGTGACGTAGCCATGTTCGTCCCTCGTGAGTCGAACGCAAATCGTGGGGATTCCGAAGTTGAGGCGGAGGTACTTACGCTTGCCCATCGACCGGCTCCTTTCGCGGGAGCGGGATTGCCCCTGCGACCTACGCTCGATTTCCGGCCACGTTCAGAGAGGAGTTCCCGGTAACGATGTTGTTGCGCGCTCTGGTTGGCTGGCGCCCGTGAGGTGCAAGACAGCCCAAGGGGAACAGCCGATCGTCAGAGAGGCGTGAGCTGCGAACCGGGAGGAGCGCAGATGTTCACCTTGGGCTGTCTTGGAGCGAGGCGCCCGCCGGAAGGCGGAAGGCCGGCCAAGACGGGAGTTATCCAGCGGTTAGCGGAAGCACGGCGCTGTCTTCGGCTGTGGAGGCGATTCCGAGAGGTTCACGACAATCGCCGAGCCGAAGAAAGGGCTGTCGTCCGAGCGAATGACAGCCGACCTAATGCGCGCAGATGAGTTGTTGAAAGTTTTCTCTCCCCCGTCCGCGAGGGTGAGGTGAAAAGGTAGGAACGCAATGATTCACATCCCGCTCGGGATCGAAGCCGGGCGGGGGAGAGAGTTTCTTAGGCTGTTTTCAAGATGCGGTTTCGCTTCATCGCACTGAGCGCTCATCGAAGAGAGAGTTTCGCCTGGCTGAAAGTAAGGAATCGCCAGCGACGAGGATCGGTGCGGATGAATTCGTTCTGAATCCGACGCCGGCTATCGGGCCACTCACCGTTCGAGGGTTCGCGCGAAACGTGCGGTAGGCCGGAAAGCGGGCCTCCTCTCAGGGAGGCTTTGACGATCCGTGCCGTCATTCGTAGAATCGCTGAGGTCGTGGTACCGTGAACGAACAGGTACCGATCCCTCGACCGACGAGCTGGAGGAGGCCGCCGAGAATCTCAAGCGCCTCGCGCTCCTGCTCGCTCGATGGTCCCGCGAGAGCGAACAACGAATCGTTCGGGAGGTCGAATGAAGGCCTGTGTCCTCTACGCCCGCGTTTCCTCCGCGCGACAGGAAGAGCAGGGGTTCTCGATTCCTGCACAGATTGACCTGCTCACCCGCTACGCGAAGGATCACGGTTTCGAGATCGTCGAGACGTACACCGACATTGAATCCGCCAAACAGCCCGGCCGGACGCACTTCGTCCAGATGCTCGCACGGCTCAAGAAGGCGCCTGACCTCGTCGTGCTCGTCGAGAAGACCGATCGCCTTCACCGCGCGTTGCGCGATTACGTTGAAATCGACGAGTTGATCGAACATGGCACGGAGATCCACTTCGTGAAGGAGGGGACGATCCTGACGAAGCAGTCGCATTCGTCGGAGCGGCTCGTCCACGGATTGAAGGCGCTCATCGCGCGAAACTACATTCTCAATCTTGGCGAAGAAGCGAAAAAAGGCATGCTCAAGAAAGCGGAGCTTGGCCTGTACCCGTCATGGGCGCCGTTCGGCTTCGTGAACGTCGGCAAGGGAATCGCTCCCGATCCTGAGCGCCGCGACGTGATCCGCCGCTGTTTCGCGTGGAAGGCGGAAGGGAAATCCTACCGAGAAGTCAGCGAGCTTGCGTACGACGCGGGGCTGCGTTCGCGCTCAGGCAAGCGCGTGCCGACATCAAAGGTATATGACCTGCTGACGAACCCGGTCTCGTATGGGTGCTTCCGTTGGCGGGGAAAACTCTTTCGCGGGACGCACGAACCCATCGTCACGAAGAGCGAGTGGGACCGGGCACAAGTGGCGAAGCGTTCGCGGGAACAGCGCCACGAGTTCCCGTTCCGCGGCCTCCTCACCTGCTCGAACTGCGGCCGTCTCGTTACTGCGGAACTTCAGAAGGGTCGGGCCTACTACCACTGCGCCGGTCGGTGCGGAGCATCATGGATTCGGGAAGATCGGTTGCAAACCGTGCTCGCACCCGTCGCCCTCGCCATCTCGATCGACGCCGACCTCGCTGGACTCATCCGCGACGCACTCGCCGAGACGCAGGTCACGAAGCGACGAGAGATCGACGCGGACCGTGAGCGGCTTACGCGGGCCAGAAAGGAAGTCGAGAGACGAACCGAGACCCTGTGGGAGGACCGGATAGCTGGAACCGTCCCTGAGGCCGTCTACGTGCGTTTGATGGCCAAAATGGAAGGTGAGTCGGTCTCGTTGCTCGAACAGGAAGCGCGGCTACGCGATGCGAACAAGGATTTCGTCGCGCAAGGCGAGGAGATTCTCGAACTCTGTGAGCGTCTTGGGAGCGAATACGTTGCGCGTTCCGCCGGCGAGCAGGCCGATCTCTTACGGACGCTGACTTCGAACATTCGAACAGACGGCGTAAGCGCCGTGGCTACATACAAGAAGCCGTTCGACGTCCTCGCCGAACGGCCCCCGAGGGAAGACTGGCTGGGGAGTAGGGATTCGAACCCCAATACCATGGTCCAGAGCCATGTGTCCTGCCGTTGGACGACTCCCCAGCGTATGAGCCCGCGTATCTTACTCGGCCGGCGGCGCGCTTCTCAAGAGGGTTTCGGCGCTCGCTCGCGCTCCTCGAGGTAGAGGACGAGCCGGTCGAGACGCGCGAGCGCGCGCTCGCGGCCGAGAACCTCGAGCACTTCGAACAGGCTCGGGCCGACGGATGCGCCAGTCACCGCGACGCGGATCGGATGGATGAGCGCGGCGGCCTTCGCCCCCTGCGCCTCGGCTTCGCGCCGAACTCCCTCCTCGAGCGCCGCGGCGGCCCATCCGACGCCGCGCTCGCGCCCGTCGGCGAGATGCGCGCGGAGCGAGCGCATCTGCGTCGCGAGCCCCGCCTCGCCGAGCCGCTTCACGACGGCGTCCGGCGCGTACTCGAAATCGTCGGAGAAAAACGGACGGCCGTCGCGAACGAAGTCGCCGAGCGAGCGCGAGCGGGCTTTGACGAGATCGAGGACGCGGAGGAACCAGGCCCGCTCGGCGCCGCCGAGCTCGTCCCGCCACAACCCCACCGCGCGCAGCAACGGCTCGACGCGCAACGCCAGCTCCTCCGCAGGCATCCGCGTGAGGTGCTGGCTGTTCAGCCACTCGAGCTTCTTCCCGTCGAACACCGCGTTCGCCTTCGACAGTGCGTTGAGGTCGAAGCGCGATACGAGCGTCGCGCGGTCGAACACTTCCTCCTCGCCGCCCGGCGACCAGCCGAGGAGCGCGAGGAAGTTGACCATCGCCTCGGGAAGAATCCCCGCGTCGCGGTACGACTCGACCGACGTCGCGCCGTGCCGCTTCGACAGCCGCGTCTTGTCGGGCCCGAGGATGAGCGGCAGGTGGCCGAACTGCGGCTCCGGCTTCCCGAGCGCGCGGTACAGCAGGATCTGCTTCGGCGTGTTCGAGATGTGGTCGGCCCCGCGGATGACGTGCGTGACGCGCATGTCGATGTCGTCGACGACGACGGACAGATGGTACGTCGGGTGGCCGTCGTTGCGCACGAGCACGAAGTCTTCGAGGTTCGCGTGCTGGAAGCGAACTTCGCCCATCACGATGTCCGAGATGACCGTCTCGCCTTCCGGGATCCGGAATCGCGCGGCCCACGGCTCGCCCGCGCGCTCCTTCGCGGCGCGCCCCGCGTCGGAAAGGCGCAGGCACGCGCGGTCGTACGCGTACTGCTGGCCCTTCGCGCGGAGCGCCGCGCGCTTCGCCTCAAGGTCCTCCGGCTTGCAGAAACACTTGTACGCGGCGCCGCTCGCGAGGAGCGGCTCGGCCGCGGCGCGGTAGAGCGCCTGCCGCTCGGACTGGAAGAACGGCCCTTCATCGAAGTCGATCCCGAGCCAGGCGAGCGCGTCGAGGATCGCTTTCGTCATCTCGGGCGTCGAGCGTTCCGTGTCGGTGTCTTCGATCCGGAGGATGAACGTCGCGCCGACGTGGCGCGCGTAGAGCCAGTTGACGAGCGCGGTCCGCGCGCCGCCGACGTGCAAGTAGCCGGTCGGAGACGGCGCGAACCGGACGCGGATTTCGGACATCGTACCCTCGGGAGGCGACGCGGACTCGCGGCGAATCGGATTCGCCGGTAGCCGGGTAAAGGTCGGGGCGGCCGGCGGCCGCCCCATCGCCGGCGAAGCTATCATCGCGTCGCGCGGCTGTCAATCGCGCGCGCCCTGCGCTACGCTCCGGCGCGTGCGATCCACCGGGACGCGGCACATCGTCATCGCGCTCGCTCTGATCGCCGTCGCGCTCGTCGTGCGCACGCTCGCCATCCGATGCGGCCATCAGCTCGACATCGACGAGGCCGACACGGCGATGAAGATCGGCCAACCGGTCGGCGCGTTATTGGCGGACCTTCGGCGAGACGGGCATCCGCCGCTCTACTTCCTGCTCTTGAAACTCTGGGCGATGGCGTTGGGGCGGACCGAGCCGGCGCTCCGCGCTCTTTCGACCGCGATCTCCCTTGGAGAGCTGGCGCTCCTTCTTGCGGTCGGGCGGCGCCTATTCGGAGGGGTGGCCGCCGCGTACGCCGGCCTTCTGTTTGCGCTCTCTCCGGTCGAAACGTTCCATGCGATCGAGGGGCGGATGTACACGCTCGTCCCGTTCGAGGCGCTCGCGGCGTTCGCGCTCGCGGCGCGGCTGCTCGATTCGGAGCGATCCGGCGCGGGCGGCGCGCCCGGCGCCGCCGCTGCGGCCGCCGCGACCACCGCGAACCGCGCGCGCGACGCCGCGCTCCTCTTCGTGGTCCTCGTCGCCGCGCTGTACACGCACAACTACGGACTGTTCGTGCCGCTCGCCGTCGCCGGCGCGGCGGCGGCGGTCGCGGCGCGGCGCGCGCGGCGCGAAGGGATCGCCGCCGCGGGCCGCGCGATCGCGGCGCCCGTCATCGCGGCCGTGCTCGCCTACGCCGCGTACATCCCCTGGCTCCCCGTTCTCCAGGCGCAGCGCGCCTCCCGCGCGCACGAGTGGCTCGTCGGGTTCTTCGACGCGACACCGCCGATCCTCGCGATCCCGCTTTCGCTCGCGGCGCTGTCGGGCATCGGGCCGTATCCGCCGATTACGCCGCCGCTCGTCGGCTTGGACATTTTCCGCCCGCTCGCTCTTCCGCTCGGCATCGTGCTCCTCGCCGCGGGCGCCGCGTCCGCGTTCGGCGCCCGCCGGCCGGACTCCCGCGCGGCGCTCCCCGTGTTCGGCCTCGCGCTCCTTCTCGCGCCGTGGCTCGTGAGCGTCACGAGCAAAGTCGTCTACCTCGTCGGCCGGTACGACGTCGTCGCGCTCCCGTTCGCGCTGCTCGTGCTCGGCGCCGGCGCCGCCGCGTTGATCGCGCGGAGCCGCGCGCTCGCGATCGTGCCGCTTCTGTTTCTCGCCGCGCCGCTCCCGGGCCTGCGCGCCCTCGTCACTCAGCGCCGCGGCGGCGACGCCGTCGAAATGGCGGCGGTCATCGCCGTGCGGCCCGACACGCGCGCCGTGATCGCCACGCAACTCGCCGGCTCGCGCTTGCGCTACTATCTCGCGCGGGCCGGACGCGACGACGTCCTCGTCCGGAGCTTTCCGACCTCGACTGACCTGCATCCCGGATGGCTCGAAGAATCGGACGCCGCGGATCCTTCGCTCGCCGCGAGCGCGGACTCGCTCGTCGGCTCGCTCCACGACGCGTTCCGTCTCGGCGATATCCTTTGGACGACGCTGTACGACGACGACGCGACGAAGCCCGTCCTCGTCCATGCGCTCGCTCGCCGCTTCGCCGCGGACGGAAAGGCCTCGCGGCTCGACATCGGCCTCTTGGCGGTCAGAAAAGAGTGACGCGCTCGTCCAGCCTGCGCGCGGCTCTCCGTCCGGCTCGCGGCGCAGGACGCGTGCTATAATGCGCCGGTGATCGGCTCCCCCACCGTCGCGCTCCTCTTATTTCTCGTCGTCCCGCTGGGCGTCGTGCTCGGCGTCGCGGCGCCGGCCGCGGCCGCACCCGAACTGCCGCCGTTCGCTCTCGAGACCGTCGACACCGCGGGCCTTGCGGGCACTCACACATCGCTCGCGCTCGACGCGAGAGGCAACCCGCGCATCGCCTACTTCGACGATTCGGCCGACGACCTGCGCTACGCGGCGCGGCGGGCGGGCGTCTGGACGGTCGAGACCGCGGACGCGGCCGGGAGCCTCGGGCAATACGCGTCGATCGCACTCGACGCGTCGGGCAACCCGCGAATCGCGTACTACGCCGTGTCCGGGAACGATCTCAAGTACGCGCAGAAGAACGGAACGATTTGGACTGCGGAGATCGTCGAAGGGGCGAACGCCGTCGGGTTGCACGCCTCGCTCGCACTCGACGCCTTGGGGCGGCCCCGGATCGCGTACTACGACGCGACGACGGGCGACCTCCACTTCGCCTACAAGAACGCGAGCGTCTGGACTCTCGACATTGCGGACGGTCCGGGGACGGTCGGGCAGTTTTCGTCACTCGCACTCGACGGCCTCGGCAACCCGCGCGTCGCTTACTTCGACGGCGGCGCGAACAACAATCTGAAGTACGCGTCGAAGGCGGGCGGGGTCTGGACGCCCGAGACCGTAGACCAGACGGGCGACGTCGGGCGGTACGCGACGATCGCGGTCGACGGCGCGGGGAACGCGCACGTCGCGTACCACGACGCAACGCTCGGCGATCTCAGGTACGCGCGGCGCGACGGCGTCGCTTGGACGATCGAGGCAGTCGACACGACCGGGCTCACGGGGCTCTACGCCTCGATCGCGATGGGGACGGACGGCTTCCCGCGCATCGCCTACTTCGACAACGGCGCCGGAGACGTGAAGTACGCGGCCCGAGATGCGTCGGGATGGTCGCTCTCCAATCTCGATTCGCCGGGAACCGTCGGCTGGTACGCCTCGCTGCGACTCGACGGCCAGGGGAACCCGTCGATCTCGTACACGGACGTCACGCAGACGGACCTCCGCTTCGCGACGGCCGGGCTGTCGGTCGCGAGCCCCGCGGGCGGCGAGACGTGGTTCGTCGGCAGCGAGCAGATCGTTCGCTGGTCGGGCGCCGGTGTCGTCGATCTCTCGCTCTCCGCCGACGGCGGGGCGATGTGGACGCTGCTCGAGCGCGGCGTGTCGGGCAACGCGCGTTCGATGCGCGTGCCGCACCTGCCGAGCCGGTTCACGCGGCTGCGCGTCGAGCGCGCGAGCCCGTACGCATCCGCCGCGTCCGATTCGTTTTTCCAAATCGACGCGGCGGTCAGTCTCCTCGAGCTGACGGCGACGAAAGCGGACGATCGGAGCGGAGTGCGCGTCGCGTGGCGGACCGACCCGGCGCCGCCGGTGCTCGACGGCTACGTCGTCGAGCGCGCCGCGGGCGCGGGCGCCGCGTGGTCGCGTCTCCACGACGATCTTCTCAGGACGAGCGAGGTCGTCGATCGAACGGTCGCCGGCGACGACGGCGCGCCGCCGCGCTACCGCTTGACGGCGGTCAACGGCCTCGGCGAGCCGCTCGTGCTCGGCGAGACGGCGATCCGCGCGTCGCTCGCGGTCGGGGCCGGGATGCTCGTCTACCCGAATCCCGCGGGCGACCGCGGCGCGCGCATCCTCTTCCGGGTCCGCGCGCTCGACGGCTCGGGAAGCGCACCGACCGACGTGCTGGTGCGTGACCTCGCCGGCCGCCTCGTCCGGCGGATCGCGCTCGGGCGCGTCCCCGACGGCGACCGCGAGGTCGCGTGGGACGGTCGGGACGACGGCGGCGCCCGCGCGCCGAGCGGCGTCTACTTCGTCGAAGTGCAGACGCTGGGCCTGACGCCGCGCCGAGCGAAAGTCACGCTCGCGCGCTGATCCGACGTGCGCCACGAGCCGCGCCGCCACGCCGCGATCCGCACAGCCGATTACGTTTTCTCCCAGCTCATCCCGTACCTAGGGAACAAACGCAAACTCCTCCCGCTGATCGCGCGCGGATTGCGGCGCGTGGGCGATTTGCGGCACGCGCGCGGCACGCGGCGCGCGGGCGAGGTCGGAGGAGGAGGCGGCTGCGGCAGCGGGATCTTCGTCGACCTCTTCACCGGAAGCACCGTCGTCGCGCGGTTCGCGAAGACGCTCGGGTTCCGCGTCCTCGCGAACGATTGGGAACCGTACTCCTCCGAGATCGCGCGCGGCACGGTCGCCCTCAACTCAGCGCCTTCGTTCGAACACCTCGGCGGCGCGGCCCGCGCGTTCGAGATCCTCAACGCCCTCCCGCCGCTTCGCGGCTACGTCGCGCGACATCTCTGCCCCGAGAGCGATTCGGCCCCCGACACGGATGACGAGCGGATGTTTTTCACGCGCGCGAACGGCGAGCGGATCGACGCGGTCCGCGAGCAACTCGCGGCGTGGGAGCTGTCGAGGTCGATCTCCGAGGCGGAGTGCGCGTACGTCCTGAGCGCTCTCCTCTACTCGGTCAGCTACGTCAGCAACACGAGCGGCCTCTTCAAGGGATTCCATCGCGGATGGGGTGGCGCGACCGGCACGGCCCTTTATCGCATCCAAAGCGCGCTCGCGCTCCGCCCGCCGATCCTGCACGACAACGGGGCGGCGAACCTCGCGCTTCGCGCCGACGCGCAGTCGCTCGCGAGCGATCTCCGCGGAATCCTCGGCGCCGCACCCGACGTCGTGTACATCGATCCGCCGTACAACCAACACCCGTACGGCAGCAACTATCACGTGCTCAACACGGTCGCGCTGTGGGACAAGCCGCCCGTTCATCCGAGGATCCGGGTCGCCGGCCGGCCGCTGGAAAAATCCGCGATCCGCACGGACTGGAGAACGCTCCGGCGCTCGCCGTACAACACCGCGCGCGACGCGCTCCCCGCGTTCCGGGCTCTGATCGCCGGCATCGACGCCCGGTGGATTCTGGTGAGCTACAGCACCGACGGAAACATCCCGCTCGAGGGACTCCTCTCGGCGCTTTCGGAGCGGGGAAGCGTGTCGGTCCACCCGCAGCAGTACAAGCGTTACCGGGTGAGCACTCCACGGATGTCGCCGCGCCCGCACAACGTCGAGTTCCTGGCAGTCCTCGACGCGCGCGGGCGGCCGATGCGGCGCGGAATCGACGAGCTGGTTTCGCGAATCGCGGCGGAGGATGCGGACGATCCCGTCGCGGCGCGCCGCCGCTAACCCCCCGCGGCCTTCGCTTCGAGCGCTTCCTTCACGAGCCGGTTGATCAGCCCACCGTCCGCCCGCCCGCGCAGCTCCTTCATCAGGAACGCCATCACCTTCCCAATGTCGCGCGGGCCGGCGGCGCCGGTCGCTGCGATCGCGCGCGCGACCGCGTCGCGAATCGCGTCCTCGCCGAGCACCTCTGGAAGAAACCGCCGCGTCACGGCAATCTCGCGCTCTTCCTTTTCCGCGAGGTCGTCGCGTCCCAGCTTCTTCATCTCGTCGAACGTCTCGCGGCGCTTCTTTTCGTAGCGCGCGACGACGTCGATCTCCTCCGCTTCGGAGAGATTGGCGTTCTTGTTCGCGAACCTCGCCTCGATCAGCGCCGCCTTGAGCATCCGAAGCGTCGAGAGCGTTTCAGAATCGCGCGCCTTCATCGCGACGGCGATCTCGGATTGAATCCGGTCGAGCGTGGAATCGGACATCGACATTCCTCCTCCTCAGTATTTCCCGCCTCTTCAAAATTTTCCGCGCGCCCGCTCCTTCGGCGGAAGGATTTCGAGGCACGTTGTCCACCAGCCGGTCAGGATCGTTTCGATGAACTCAGGTGGAAGCGATTCCTCGGCCATCTCGCGCGCCAGGGTCTTGTAGTCGTACGCGACGGGGACGAACTCGACGGTCGGGCCGCGGTCGCCGGCGGCCGGCGCTTCGAGCAGCGCGAACCAGACCTCCGTCCGCCCGTCGTTCGCCGGCCGGCCGAGCGCGCCGACGTTCACGATCTGCCGGCCGTCGTCGAGCGCGCGGCGCCAGTGAATCCCGGTGTGCGTGCACGCGATCACGTCCGCCTCGGCGTCCGCGAGAAGCTTGTCGATGAACGCGCGAGGCGTCGTCGATTCCCACAGGAACTCGTTCACGCGCCGCGGGCTCCCGTGGCAGAGGAGCGCGCGCCGATCGCCGACGCGGATTCGGATCGCGGGCGCGAGCGTCGCGAGGTGCGCGCGCGCCGCGGCGCCGGTCCGCCGGAGCGTGTAGTCGTACGAGACCTGCGCGTAGTGATTGTCGCGCGGGTCGGTGTACCCGCAACCGCACTCCGCGTCGCCGCGCACGACGGCGAGGTCGTAGTTTCCTGCGACGCCGGGAATCCCCTCGCCGGCGAGGATCTCGACCGCGCGGTCGGGATGCGGGCCGAAGCCGCCCGCGTCCCCGAGGAAGTAGATCGCCTGCGCCCCGCGCGCGCGCGCGGCGCGGATCGCCTCGCGGAGCGCGACGTGGTTCGAGTAGATGCCGCCGAAGAGGGCGACGCGATCGAACGCTCGCTCATCCATCGAGGCCGCATGCGTCGGCGACGCACGCGTTGGCGCCGCACGCCTCGGCGCGCGCTACGCTCGGCAGGAAACGCCGAAGCGATGGCACGTCCAGCACGCGCCCGAATAGAGCGGAAACGACCGGAGCGTTTCGGCGAGCGTCGCGCCCATCCGCCCGCGCTCCTCGTTGACGAGGATCGGACAAACCCAGACGCCGCGCTCCGTCGCCATCCGCGACGTCGAGCACTGGAGGCCGCGCGGGTCGAATCCGGCCATCATGTCGGCCGTCACGCGCTCGGCGGAGTCGTAGCCGCGCGCCCGCGCCGCCTCCGCTCCGATCCGGAACGGCTCGAACACCTTGATCCGTGGGCGCGAGACGCCGCGTTCGCGCAGGAGCGCGCCGAACGATGCGACGATCTCCGCGTTCGTCGAGCCGTCGTCGAGCCGCGTGACGGCGATGCCCGGCTCGATGCCGACGGCGGCCAGGTGGGCGACTCCGTCGAGCGCCTTCCGGTAGCAGCCCGCGCCTCGGACCGCGTCGTTCGCCGCCTCGTCCGTCGACTCGAGCGAGATGCGCACGTCGAGCGAGTATTCGGACGCGGCGGCCAATCGCGCCAGCCGCTCCGCGCTCGCGCGCGTGATCGGCATCCCGTTCGTCAGCACGAGGAGCGGGCCCCGCGCGAGAATCGCCTCGAGGATCTCGAAGATCTCGACGTTGAGGAACGGCTCGCCTCCGGTCACGCCGTAGTCACGAACGCCGAGCCGCTCGGCCTCGTCGAGGAATCCGAGAACTTGCGCGAGCGACATCATCTCGTGCGTGTGGTTCGTCGGGCTGCACGAGATGAAGCAGTGGGCGCAGGCGAGGTTGCAAAGCGTGCCGCCCGCCTGGAACCAGAGCGTGTCGATCTCGACGAACGCGACCTCCGGGACGCCGGCGTCGCGTACGGAGGCGGCTGCCGGCGCCGTCATCCCTTCGTGCCGGCCGGCGCGCCGCGCGGCGGCGCCGCCGTCGCGTCGAACTCCTCGCGTCCAGAAAGAATGCGGAAGACGTCGCGGATTTGCTCGATTCCGACCCGAATCAAGAAGTGCGGGTTTCGGCCGTACGACTTGCATCCGATGATGAAAAAATCTGGCTCGGGATTCTTGAGAGTCTCGGGCCCGTGGCTCTTCTGCGTGAGGCAATCGCCCCCAGCGCCCGCGGCGCCCGCTGCGCTACCGATCAGGGCCGCGGAGAGCTTCATCGGCCCGCGGCTCGCGTAACACTCGTGCACTTGGAGTTCGCGATAGAGGGAGTTGTCGGGACCGGAGCCGACGTTCGCGAGGATTCGATCGACGACGATTTCGTCGGCGCCGCCGGGGCCGGCGAAACGGACGAGCACGGCGCCCCCGCCGGCGTCCGATAGCTCGACGACCTCGAGTCCGCCCCGATGGCGGACGCGGGGCGCTCCTCCCGCCGCGATCCGATTCGCCGCCTCGCAAATCGCGCGCCGCTCGGGGAGCGGGTCGTTCGGGTCGACGACGAAGAGCGGGCTCCTCGTCGAGCGCGCCACCCACGTGACCTCCGTCGCCGGCGCTTCTTCCGTCAGCCGCGCCAGAGCAATCGCCGACGTCGCCGCGGAGTGGCCGCCGCCCACGAGAAGGATTCGTTTTCCCTCGTACCGAGCGCGGTCGCGGCCGACGACGTCGTCGAGGCCGCGCGAGATCGCCGCGCCGTGGGCCGCTTCGCCGGGACACGGGATGCCGCCGGCGCCTAGCGCGTTCGGCATCCCGAACGTCCCCGACGCGTCGATCACGACGTCGGCTTCCTCGACCCGCTCGGCGCCGCGCGCGTCGCGAATGAGCAGCCGGAACGGGAACGCGCCGCGGTCTCCGCCGACGTACGCCTTGAGAAGTCCGGCGCGCGCGATCGCGACGACTTCGCTCCGCGACCGAACGACGTCGCGAAGGATCGGATGGCGCGCGATCGGCATCAGGTACGACTCGCGGTGTTGCGCTCCGGTGAGGTATGCGTCGTCCGACGGAAGGCTCGCGCCCGACTCCGCGAGGATCGATCGGCCGAGGCCCGACCGGTTCATCCCGAACGGCGAGAAGAGCCGGACGTGACCCCACGCCGCGACGTTCGCCCCGGCCTCGCCCTTCTCGTAAACGGTCACCGGCCATCCGAGCGCGCGCGCGGCGAGCGCCGCTTCGAGACCGATCGGCCCGCCGCCGATCACCGCGATTCGTCGAGGAGGAGTCACGCGGCGGATGATAGCAGATCGCGCCACGGTGTTCCTTGCGGCGCCCGCGCCCCTCTGCTATGTTCTCCCGGCTCGCCGGCAACCCCGGCCCGCCGGACACCAATGAAACGCACCGCGCAAACTGCCACGATCGAAAATCCTCTCGCATCCGAAACCACGCGGATCCGCCCGCTCCCGACGGCGAAAGACGCCCACCTCGACCGAAGCGCTCGCGTCTACGTGAACCGGAACCTTCGGCTCGCGTCGATCGGAGCGATCGGGTTCGACCTCGATCACACGCTCGCCCACTACGACCCTGTTCCGGTCGAACGGCTCGCGTTCCGTTTGACTCAAGAGAAGCTCGTCGCGAAGAAGGGCTACCCCGAGGGGATTCTCTCGATCGGGTACGACCCGGAGTTCGTGATCCGCGGGCTCGTCGTCGATCGGCGGCGCGGCAACTTGCTCAAGATGGACTACCACAACTACGTCTCGCGCGCGTGCCACGGGCGGCGGATCTTGAGTCCCGAGGAGCGGAAGCGCGCGTACCGGCGCCGGCGGATCCGGCTGTCGCACGAGGCGTACGTCTCCGTCGACACGTTGTTCCACCTGCCGGAAGTCTACGCCTACGCCTCTCTCGTCGACTTTCTCGAGGCGGGCGGCAAGCGAATCGACGCGTGGCAACTGTACGCGGATGTCCGCGAGGCGATCGACGAGGCGCACGCAGACGGCTCGATCAAGAGCCAGATCATGGCCAAACCCGGCTCGTTCATCCGCGAGGACCCTCATCTTGCCGCGGTGCTGGAAGAGTTTCGACGGAATGGTAAGCGCCTCTTCCTCCTGACGAACTCGGAGATGTACTACACGGATGCGCTTCTCTCGCACATGTTCCGGAACGACTTGCATGGGCGAGGAAGCTGGAAGGAGTTCTTCGACCTGATCATCGTGCAGTCGCGAAAGCCCGGGTTCTTCCTCAATCCCGGCGGGCGCGACATGTTGCCGCGTCCGCTGGATGCCGAGGGGACGAACCCGCCGGTCCTCGCGGGCGGCGACGCGGCGTTCCTCGAGAAGAAGCTCGGCTTCCGCGGCGATCAGATCCTCTACTTCGGCGACCACACGTACGGAGACATCCTCCGCTCGAAGAAGAGCCTCGGATGGCGGACGGCGATGATCCTCACGGAGCTCGATCACGAGATCGCGACGACGGAACGAATCAAGGACGGGCTGCGAAGCCTGCACGAGATCGGCGCGCGGCGGGACGAGCTCGTCGTCCGAAAGGTCGCGATGGCGCGGGCCATCCGGCGGCTCGCGGAGAAGTCGGGAGCGGACCGCGCGGCGGCGGAGATCGCGTCGCTAGAGGACGAGATGGCGCGCAGCGACGCGGAGATCTTGGGCCTCGAGAGGGACGCCGTCGCGCTCGACGCGCGGCTCGCCGCCGAATACAACCGGCATTGGGGGCCACTCTTCCGCGAGCGCAGCGAGACAAGCCGCTTCGGCCACCAAGTGAAGGACTTCGCCTGCCTCTACTCGGGCCGCGTCTCGAACTTCCTGAACTATCCGTGGGACCACTACTTTCAGTCGCCCGGATCGTTCATGCCTCACGAGCTGTAGCGGGCCCGGGCCGAGTAGGACCGTACCGCGCGAAGCGCGCGCGCTGCGCGGAGCGCCCGTCCCGTTCGACTGCGGCGCCCCACGCGAATAAGATCGCCAAGCCCGCGCCGGCAGTAGCGAAGCCCGCGACGAGCCCCGGCGTTCTGTAGCGCAGCTCGATCTCGGCCGCGCCCGCGGGGACGGCGACTCCCATCAGCGTGCCGTTGACGCGCCGGATGCTTGCGGGCGCGCCGTCGATCGTGGCCGACCAGCCCGGATAGTCCGTCGTCGACACGACGAGAAACCCGGCGCCCGCGGCGGCGATCGCGATCCGCACGCGGCCGCCGCGCCACTCGGCATCGAGAACCTCCCCGCGCGTGAACGGCTCGGCGCGTTCGCATCCCTCGACGAACGCGGTCGTCGCGGCCGCGGCGTTCAGCCCGAGCCCCGCGAGGAGCGCTTCGTCGGAAGCGGGCCGGATCTCCGTCGCGAAGTACGCGCGGGGAAGCGCGAGCGAATCCTCGTAGACGCAGACGTCGCGGAGCTCGCGCGCGAGCCGGTAGTCGGCGCGACGCGCGAGCAACTCGACCTGCGCGACGTCTTCCTTCGCGACGATCACGTACCGCGCGTTGAAGCTCCTTAGGAGATTCGTGCCGATGAGTTGCGCGTTGACGTCGGGCGCGAGAAGTCCGAAGACGTCGCTCGGCAAGAGATGCAAGTACCAGCGCGCCGCCATTCCTTCCGTCCGCGGCCCGGTCACCGAGTCGTAGCCGTTGAGCGTCGCGCTGTAGTTGACGCCGTACTCGTCGGCGCGGACAGCTGGGCTGTACTCGAACATGCTCAGCGGGAGCACACGGTACCGCGTGTCGATCCCGAGGTCCGCCGCGCTGACTGAGCCGAGCGGCTCGTCGTACGGCTTCAGCGGCTCCTGCTGGCAGAGCCCGAACAGCGCTGCCGCGCCGAGCGGCGCCGCGACGGCGAGCGCGCCGCGGGCCCACGCGCGGCCGACGAGCGGCCCGAGCACGAGCCCCGCGAGCGACGCGGCGAGCGAGAGAACGCCGCTCGGCGTGCGGAGCGGCGCCGCGTGCTCGATCGAGTCGCGCAAGTGATCGGGCGCGAGAAGGACCAGCGCGACTGCGACGATGAGCGCGCCCGTCCACGGCGCGAAGCGCGCAGCGCGCGAGGCGATCGCGGCGCGCGAGGCGCCCCCGCCGCGCGCGGCCTCCTCAGCGCGCGCGGCCTCCCCCGCGGTGTCGGCCTCCCCCGCGCGCGCGCACGTCTCGAGCGCAAGGGCGCCCGCGAGCCCGAACGCGGCGCCGGCGAACGCGAGGAACTTGAACGGCCAGCGGAACGACGACCAGACCGGGATGCCGTGCGTGAGCGGAAGGACGAATCCGTTCTCGCCGAGAGCGAGCACGAAGAACAGTCCGCCGATTGCGAGCGAGAAGAGGAGCGAGCCGCGGAGCGGGGCGTCGTCGGGCGCCGGTTCCCCGCCGGCGCGGGCCCGCGCCGCGCGGCCGATCCCGCCGATCGCGAGCGCGCCTGCGATCGCCGTCACGACCCACGCTCCCCCGTGCAGCACGACCGAGTGCCGGTTGTGTAGAAACCCGTTCTCGGATCGGTACAGCGGAAGGAGGAGGTCGAGCAGTACGCTCGGACGCGCGCTCCGCTCGAGGAACGCGGCGCGGGACAGCGCGTCGGCGCGCGGCGTGATCGACAGGAACCGCGCGGCCGGAAGCCAAAACGGGGCGCTCGTCATGACGGCGATCGCGAACGCGCCGGCGCACGCGAGGAGCCGCGCCGGCCGGCGCAGGACGAAAACCGCGTAGAGCGCGACGAAGAGCGCGACGAAAAGCCACGAGTAAACGGCAAGCTGCGGGTGGCCGATCGTCACGATCGCCGTGAGCCCAACGACGAGAAGCGCGGCGCCCCGCGCGCGGCCCGCTTCGCCCAATATCCGGACGGACCCCAGAAGCGTCCACGGCAGCCACGCGAGAATCGCGGCCGTGAAGACCCACACGGTGGAGAGGAGCGAGAAGAATCCGCACACGCTGGCGCCCGTCGCCCCGACAAACGCCAGGCTCGGCCGAACGGACAGCGCGCGGAGCAGGAGATACCAACCGGCGGCGCCTAGGACGGAATGGAGCGCGACGGAAACGGCCGGGAACGCCGACAGCGGCCAACCAGCGACCCGCACGATCAGAGTGCAGAGCGTGTGCGGGAGGTAAAGCGCCGCGCACTGCATCGCGGCGTGGAGCGGCTCGCCCATCGCCTGGTGATCGTTCCACTCGGGAAATGTGCCGCGGAGCCAGTGGCCGTGGGCGCTCGTGATCAGCGGCGTGTAGTACTCGTGGTTGTCCCAGCCGTTGAAATCGAAGCGCGGAGTGAGACGCGCGGCGAGAGCCAATGCGAAGAGCGGCGCCGCCGCGGCGAGAACGACCCAAGCGCGACCGCCGATCGCGCGCCGGCTCATCGCCCGCCCCTCCACACCGCCGTTCGGCTTGAGTCGTGCGGGTCGAAGTGATATACGGGGAAGATTCCGCGGCTCGCCTTCCTCATTCGAGGCTCACGCAGTTGGAAAAACGTTTCTACCAGGAGTACTTCTTCTTCGAGAAAGACAACTGGTGGTTTGTCGCGCGGCGGCGAATCCTCCTGTCTCTCCTGAGGAAGCACCTGCCGCGTCGGACTGGCCTTGCCGTCCTCGACGCTGGCTGCGGGACGGGGATCAACGTGCAAGTCCTCGGCGAGTTCGGCATCGTCACCGGAGTCGACATCTCCGCGGAGGCGATCGCGTTCTGCCGAACGCGAGGCGAGCTCTCGGTCGTTCAGGGGGATCTTCGCGCGCTCGATCTCCCCGATCGGCAATACGACCTCGTCACCGCTCTGGACGTGATCGAGCACATCGACGCCGACGAGCGCGCGGCGCGCGAGCTGATCCGCGTCACGAAGCCGGGCGGGCATATCTTGATCACGGTCCCCGCGTTCCCGTCCTTGTGGAGCGAGCATGACGAAGTGAATCAGCACGTTCGCAGATACCGGGCCGCCCAGCTGCGAGACCTCGTCGCTCGGAACGGTTGCACGATTCGAAAGTTTTCCTACCTCAATACGGTCCTGTTTCCCGTCGCGGTCGGGGCGCGAACGGCGAAGAAGATCCGGCGCCGTTTGCTCGGACCGCCGAATCATCCGCCGCGGAGCGACTTCGTCGAGTATCCCGCGCTCGTGAACGGATTGCTGACCGCGCTCTTCAGCGCCGAGGCGCCGCTCGTCATGTCGGTCGGCCTCCCGTTCGGTCTCTCGCTCGTCTGTCTGGCCGAAAAGAACGGAACGTGACGGCGTAGGCGTCGTGGGGGAGGCGGTCGGCGCGGGCCGCGCGGATGACTCGGGCCGCGCGGCGTCGGCGCTCTCGCGCGGCAGCGCGGGCCTCGCTATTCGTGCAGCGTGAAGCGGAAGGGGATCGGGACCCAAACGGCGACGGGAATCTTGTTCTGGATCGCGGGCTTGAAAACAGCCTGGCGCGCGGCGGCGAGCGCCGCTTCGTCGAGGACAGGATTGAGGCTCTTGCCGAGGATCACGTCTTTCACCTTGCCGTCTTTTCCGACGAGCGCGCGCACGATGACCGTCCCCTCGATCCCCGCCTCGCGCGCGAGCGACGGGTAGTCGGGCGGCTTGAGCTCGACGAGGACCGGCTGCTCCTCGTACGGAACGAAATCGTCGGGCGACGGAAGGACGTCGTCCATGATCTGGATTCCCTCGCCGCCGATGACGCCGTCGGGCGAGCCGGCGATCGCCGTGTCGCCGAGGCCGGTGTCGCCGGTCGCGCTCGCGAACGGGAGCTGCGACTGGCTCGCGATCGTCGTGACGGGCGCTTCCTCTTTCGGGACGGGGACCGGGATGCCCGCCGGCGGCGCCTTGAACTTGGGCGGCGCGATCGCGAATTTCGGCGGCTCGCTCGCGCGCTGCTGGAGCGAAGGCGGCGCGCCGAGCTCGCGGTACGGGACGAGCTTGATCGGCTTGGTCGCTTGCGCCGCGGCTCGCCGCTTCATCGCCTCGCTCACGCCCCAACCCGTCAGAACCGTGCCGAGGTGGATCGCGACGGCGGCGGCAAGCGCGGTCATGAAGTAGCGCTGGTAGATTCTCCGCGCGCGGCGCCGCGGCTCGGGGCCGACGTCTTCGAGGATCGGCCGTTCGAGGATGTAGTCGCGGAAGGTCACGCGTCTCCCCCCTCGAGCGCGGCGAGATCGTCTTCCGTGAACGGCGCGAGGCTATAGCGCTCGAGATTCCCGAGCGCCACCTCGTCGAGGATGTCCACCATCCAGTGGTAGGGCGCCTTCCGATCGATCTTGATCAGGGCCGCGAGCGCCGGGTTCGCGCCGCGGTGCGTCGCGACGACCTCATGGAGCCGACCGACGTCGATGAGCTGCGGGTCCGCAATACCGATGTTCCAGAAGATCTTCCCGGCATCGGTCACACGGATCTGCAGCACGTTGTTCTCGGGGACCTCGATCTCCGCCTTCTCGGCGGGGAGCGTGAGCTCGAGCGCCTGCGGCCGGCGGAACACGGTCGTCACCATAAAGAAAATGAGAAGAAGAAACGCGACGTCGACCATCGGCGTCATGTCGATCCGGACGCCGCCGCGGCGGGCATGCCGGCGACGTCCGCCTTGCTTCTTCCTCGGTCCGCCGCCGCCGACGTCTAGCGCGCCCACGTCTCTCCCTCCGCGCGGCCGGCGGACGCCACCTCGCCCCACGCATCGGGCTCGAGCGCGCCCTGCTCGGTCGGGAGTTCCTTCTTCGCCGCGCCCTCTCCCTCTCCTTCGGTCATCAGTACGAAGCGGTTCGCCCGCGCAATTTGTAGAGCGTTCATCATGTCTTCCATCGTGCCGTACGAGCAATCGCGGTCGGCCCGGACGATCACGCGCAACCGCGAGTTCTTCGTCCGCTCGCTCTTGACGAGGTCCGACACCTGGCCCATCTCGAGGCGCATCATCGGCTCGCGCGAGCTGGTCTGCGCGAACAGTTGCGAGTCCTTCGAGATCGACAGGACGAGAACGTTCGATTCCGGCACCTTGTACTCCGCGTGCGAAACGGGCAGGTCGATCGTCACTTCGTCCGGCGGCTTAAACGTCGTCGTCGTCATGAAGAAGATGAGCAACAAGAACGCGACGTCGACCATCGGGGTCATGTCGATCGCGACCCCGCCGCGACGTTTACGCTTGGACACGCCGCCGGCCCTTCATGATCGTGTGGATCTGGTTGAGCATCTCGTGGGCCGCCTCGTCGATCATGTAGTTCAGCGAATCGACTTTGTTGACGTAGAAGTTGTACGCAACGATCGACACGATCGCGACGAACAGCCCGCCGGCCGTGTTGACGAGCGCCTCCGAGATCCCGAGCGCGAGCTGGATCGCGTCGGGCGCGCCGGTCGTTGCCATCGCCGCGAACGATCGGATCATCCCGATCGTCGTTCCGAGCAACCCGACCATCGTCGCGATCGACGCGATCGTCGATAGCGCGATCAGGTTCCGCTCGAGGAGAGGCGACTCCAGCAGGTTCGCCTCGTCGATCGCGCGTCGCGTGATGTCCTGCTTCTCGTACGTCGTCATGTCGGAGTCGGCTGAGTCCTCGTAGCTGATCAGGCCCGACCGGCAGACGTTCGCGAGCGCGCCCCCCTGCTTCTCGCAGAGAGCGATCGCTTCCTTCAGCTGCCCGGCGGCCATCGCGTTCCGAAACTCGCGGACAAACGTGTGGAGGCTGCCTCTCCCCTCGGCCTTCTTGAGCGTGATGTAGCGCTCGACGATGAAGGTGATCGAGAGGATCGAAAGCGTGATCAGGAGGACCACGAGCGGGCCGCCCTGCTTGATGTTCTCGGGGAGGAACGTGTTGTAAACGACGAACGAGATTCCCAACGCGAAGACCAGAACGATCGTGAAAAACACCGACTGCCTCATTCAGCGTCCTCCTTCTATGGGCTCGATGCTTTCTTAGGCTTCTTGCCCTTGTTGACTCTTTCAATCTCTTTGAGGCCGAGCATGGCGTCGGCCGAGCTGGGATCGATCGCGAGAACCTTGTTGAACGTCGCCGCCGCGTCGTCGAGCCGGCCCGTGAGCCCGTACGCCTGAGCCAGCCACACGAGGCCCTGCGCGTTCCGCGGCTCCAGCCGATCCGCGCGGCCGAGAACAGTGACGGCTTCCCCGTACCGTTCCTGGTTCAGGAGACTATAGCCGAGACCGCGCCACGCTTCCGCACTCGAAGAATCGACGGCGACCGCCGCCCGGTACTCGTCGACGGCGCGCGCCCAGAGCGAACGGGCGGCGAGCGCCTGCGCGAGCCAGAGGCGAGTCTGGACGTCGGCCGGACGGAGCCGCCGGGCGACCTCCAGCATCTCGATCCCACGGTCGAAGTTCTTCGTCTGAAGATAGCAGAGGCCCAGGTTCGCGTACGCCGCGGCCGAGGTCGAGTCGATCGCGATCCGGCGCTCGAACAGCGGGATCGCTTCGGCGTAGTTTCGCTCCGCGAAGTGGGTGTAGCCGGCGTAGAAAAGAGCGTCCGCGCGGGTCGTGTCGAGAGCGGCAGCGCGGAGGTAGGCGTCGCGCGCCGGCGGGTACTCCTTCCGGTCGAGGCGCGCGCGGCCGATGCTCTCGAGGTCGCGCGCCGTCAGCCGCGTCGAGTCCTTCACGGCGGCGTACTGGACGAGCGCCGTGTCGCGCTCACCCGATTCGAACGCACTCCGGGCGAACCCGAGCCGCGCGTTGTCCGAGCCCGGGTCGAGATCCGCGGCCCTGCGGTACGCGTCGAGCGCCTTCGCGGTCTCGCGCGCGCCGGACCACGCCTCGCCGAGCGCGAGGTGGTCGGCGGCCGTCCCGCGGAGCGCCGCGATCCGCGCCAGCTCCCCCGCGGCATCGGCCGGCCGCTTGGCCCGCGTGTAGAGGCTCGCGATCTCCTCGTGCGGCGCGACGAGCGTCGAATCGAGCGCGGCCGCCGTACGGAACGCGGCGAGCGCTGAGTCGTATTCCTTGATCGACACGAGGAGGCGCCCCTTCTCGAGGACTGGCGCCGGATCGCCGGGCGACACGGCGATCAACTGGTCGAGGTGATCGATCGCGAGCCGCGGCACACCCTTCGCTTCGTAGAGCGTGACGAACACTCGCTCCAGTTCCGCGCGGAGCGGGTTCGTGGCGAATCGCGTCGCCGCCTTGATCAGGGCGATCTCCGCTTCGGGCAACTTTCCTTGCTCAATGCGGACGAGCCCGGTCCCGAGGAAGAAGAGCGCATGAGACTTCTCCTTGTCGCAAGCGGCGAGGAACTTCTCCGCCGATGAGACGTCTTTCTCGAGGAGCGCGAGGCGGGCGAGCCCATACTGCGCCTCGCAGACGCCGTCGTCGATCTCGAGCGCCGCGCGATACGCGGCCTCGGCGCGAACTGCATCGCCGAGCGCCCGGAGCGAATCGCCGGCCGCCGCACAGGCGAGCGCCTCATCGCGTCCGCCTTCGCGAGCGCCGGCGCCCGGCGCCGCGACTGCGACGCAGAGCGCCGCGAGGATCGCGGTCGCGAACGCCATCCCGATCCGGCCCTTCATCGCGCTCCCTCTCTCTTGATCATCAGCGGAACCGTCGCCGGCACGAACCCGGCGTCGAGGACGATCTTCTGGCCGCGCGTGCTCATCGCGAAGCTCACGAACCCGGACACCAGGTCTCGGCGCGGAATCCCGCGCGTCGCGAAATAGAACGTCCGGACCAACGGGTACTCCTTCCTGTAAACCGTTTCCGCGTCGAGGCCCGTCAGCGGCCCGCCCTCCTTCGGCGATATCGGCAGCGCCTTGACGCGTGAATCCAATTCCGTCATGCCGGCGAACCCGATCGCATCCTCGTGCGCGGCGACCGAGTCGACGACCGCGGCGGTCGTCGGAGCGCGCCCGGCGCCGGCCGCGATCGCCGCCCCTCCGAGGAGCGACTGCCGGACGAACCCGTCGGCGCCTCCTTGCACACCGCTCGCATACACTTGGATCGGCCCGGCGTTGCCTCCCAGGTCCGCCCAGTCGTCGATCTCGCCTGCGAACACGGAGCGCGTCTCCGCAAACGACAGGGCGTAGACCGGGTTGTCGCGGTGGACGACGATCGCCAAACCATCGAGTGCGAAGGGGTAGAGCGCGATTTCGGCTCCGCTCTTCTTGCCCAATTCCCGCTCGGCATCGGTCGGCGTGCGGGACAGGACGGCCACGTCGACCTCACGGTTGATCAACGCTTCCAGCCCGACGAGGCTTCCCCCTCCCTGGACGTCGATCCTGGCCTTCGCGTACGTCGCCGCGAACGAGTCGGCCTCCGCGCGGACGAGCCGAAGCGCCGTGTCCGACCCGGCCACGCGGAGCGTGCCGCGCGTGACGCCCCGATCCGACTCGCCGCACCCGCCGGACAGCGCGGCGGCGCCGGCGATCTGAACCGCTAGGGCCATTCGCGCGACATCCGTCGGGTGGATCGTCAACCCGCGACGAGACGGCCGCGGGCGGGCATCACGCGTTGTAGCCTCGCTGCGTCTCGACGGGGATGTAGCGCGCGAGATGTTCGAGGCGGGCCGCTTCCTTGATCATGTAGCGTGCGACGACCATCCGCTGGACTTGGTTCGTGCCCTCGTAGATCTGCGTGATCTTCGCGTCGCGCATGTACTTCTCGATCGGGTAGTCCTTCATGTAGCCGTAGCCGCCGAAAATCTGGACCGCGTCGGTCGTCACCTGCATCGCCACGTCGGTCGCGAACAGCTTCGCCTGCGCGGCGAGCTTCGTCGTATCGGGGAGCTTCTGATCGAGCGCGGCGGCCGCCGTGTAGACGAGGCACCGCGCTGCCTGGACCTTCGTGTCCATGTCCGCGAGCATCTGTTGGATCATCTGGAACGACACGATCGCCTGCCCGAACTGCTCGCGTTTCGTCGCGTACAGGAGCGCGTAGTCGAGCGCTCCCTGCGCGAGGCCGAGGCCCTGCGCGGCGACCGCCGGCCGCGCGTTGTCGAGCGTCGTCATCGCGTGCTTGAACCCGAGCCCCGGCACGCCGCCGAGCACGTTCGCCGCGGGGATTCGGCAATCCTCGAAATGGATCTCGACGACGGGCACGCAGCGAATCCCCATCTTGTCTTCTTGCTTGCCGATCGAAAACCCGGGCGTTCCGCGCTCGACGATCAGCGCACTGATCCGGCGCGACTTCGATTCCGGGTCGGTGACGGCGAACACGGTGAAGATGTCGGCGACGCCGCCGTTCGTGTTCCACTTCTTCTCGCCGTTGATGACGTACTCGTCGCCGATCTTTTCCGCGCGGCAGTGCATGCTGCCGGCGTCCGAGCCGGAAAACTTCTCCGACAGGCCGAACGAGATCAGCTTTTCGCCGCTCGCGATCGGAGGGAGGTAGCGCCGCTTCTGCTCCTCGGTGCCGCCGAGCAGGATCGGCAACGAGCCGAGCGCGTTGACGGCGTACGCGACGCCGACGCCGCCGCACGCCTTCGACAGCTCCTCGACGCAGATGCACAGGTCGAGGATGCCGCAGCCGGCGCCGCCGAACTCTTTCGGGATCCAGACGCCGGTCAGGCCCGCCTTCGCGATCGCCTTCTGGATCTCCCACGGATAGGTCTGCTCTTCATCATATTTTTTGGCGAGGGGGCGGACGACCTCCTCGGCGACGGAGCGCGCGATCGCGCGCCACCGCTCGTTCTCGGGCGTTAGGTAGGGATGAGACATCGAGTCGGCCCAGCTCCTCGGGTTGACGGATCGGAGAGGACGCGCCGGCGCGCTCTGCCGGGCGCAAGGGGTGCAGAATAGCGCGGTGGCGTCCGCGGCGTCAACGACAACGCCTGCGGCGGGACGACGCCCGCGGCGGGAACGCCGGCCGGCCGGCGCCTCAGCGCTTTGCGGCCTTCGCCTCGCCGTCGCTCGGCCGAAACTTGCGGACGAGGCGGACGATCGCGCCCGCTTCAGCCGGCGGAAGCCGCGCCGACCGGGCGAGCGCCGCGCCATCCTCGAGGAGGATCGGCCGGCGCTCGACGTGGGCGTACGCGCGCGCGACCGCATAGAGGCTCGGGATCGACGCGCGTCCGTTCGTCGACCGTTCGAGCGCCCACGCCGCGAGCCGGATCGCGAACTCGCCCGAGCGCTTCTCATCGCACTCGACGAAGATGTGGTACCGGTTTGCCGGGTAGCGGAGCCCGCATGTGACCCCGCTGACGCGGTCGAGGGACGTCAGCCGAGCGCCCAGGTCGATCACGACATGCTCGAGAAGGTGCGCCAGGTCATCGCACGCGTTTTCGCTGCCGACTAGGAAACTCGTTCCGTCGCGGCCGATGCACGAGTGTCGCGAGAGGTCGGGGCAGATCTTGACCAGGGTCGTGACGGCGCGACGGAACGCCCGGCGAGGGTCAGCGCCGCCCGAGATCTCGACGATCAACTTGATGAGGGGAGTGGCGCGGGCGAAGTTCGGGTTGAGAGCGCGGGCACTCCGGTGCCTCCCCAACTCGATGCCGCGAACCTTTACAACCGTCCCGCTCTCGCGTCGCATCCCGCGGCCACCCTTCATGGGGCGGGACCGACCCGCCCCGATCGGCTATTCCGGTTGCTTGGGTGGTTTCAGACCGCGCGTGGGCTTTTCCGGACCGGCAGATGAGCAGGGCTGGACGAATCGGTACTCGGTCGGCTCCTCGGGGGCTTCGCGCTCGGTGGGAGCGCCCAGAGTCTTGACCGGCGCCCGATCCCGCCCACTCCGCTCTTTGTCTCGCTTCATGGTGACCCCCCGATCGCGCGGTTCCGCTTCGTGTCATGACCGCTCGGTCGCGGATCATAGGCTCGCCCGGGCGCGCCAACAAGCCCGATTCGCGGCGAGGGCGCGCGGGCGGCCGCACGCCATTGGCAGTGCCGGATCGCTGCAGAGCCGGATCGCTGGCAGAGCCGGATCGCTTGTGTGATATTCTGGCGAACCGGAGAGCAGACCAGATGACCGACGATCAACCCAACGTGTCGCGGCGCTCGTTCCTCGAACGCCTCGCGCTGCTCGGAGGGATCCCGATTCTCGACAAGGCGGCTGCGCTCGCCGGCGGAAAGAACGCAGCGCGGCCAGCGCCGGAGCGTGATGCGGCGGGCCGCGCGGCCGCGGCGGGCCCGGCGGAACGGATGAGCCCGGCGCGCCCGCTCGGCAAGACCGGCCACTCGCCGTGCCTGTTCAGCTTGGGCGGCCAGGCGACGATCGAGCAGGACGACCGCCGTGGCGACGCGGTGGCAATCGTCGAGCGCGCGCTCGACCTCGGCGTGAACTACGTCGACACCGCGCCGGCGTACGGCCCGAGCCAAGACTTCATCGGCGAGGTGATGGCGGCCCGACGCGGAGAGGTTTTCCTCGCCTCGAAGACGCACGACCGGAGCCGCGACGGGTCGCTTCGACTTCTCGACGACTCTCTCCGGCGGCTCCGCACGGATCACCTCGATCTGTGGCAACTCCACAATCTCACCCACATGTCCGACCTCGACGCGATCTTCGCTCGTGGCGGAGCGATCCACGCGATGGAGACGGCCCGTGCCGACGGTCGGGTGCGGTTCCTCGGGCTGACGGGACACTTCGACCCCGCCGTCCTCGTCGAGGGAATCCGCCGGTTCCCGTTCGACAACGTCCTCTGCGCGCTCAACCCCGCCGACCGCTTCCGGAAATCGTTCATCGAGACGCTCCTGCCCGTCGCGACCGAGCGCGGGATGGGGATCGTCGGGATGAAGGTCCCCGCCCGGGGGCGCATCTTCCGAAAAGGCGGGATCGAAACGATGCGCGACGCGATGGGCTACGTCCTCTCGCTCCCCGTCAGCACGGTGATCATCGGATGCTCGACGATTGCCGAAGTCGAGGAGAACGTCGCGATCGCGAAGGCGTGGACTCGCTTCGCCACGGAGGAGATGGCGCGCCTCGAGTTGCTCGCGGAGCCGTACCACAAGGACGCGTGTTTTTTCAAAGGATGGGCTTAGGCCGAACCGGAACTCTCACGCCGGGTCGGGGTAACATGCGCAGTCCCTCGACAGGAAACCCAACGGGCGCGATCGCGCCCACAATCAGGAGGTTGAGATCGATGAACCGGAGAATTGCTCTCTTCGCCGGCTGCGCGGCCGTGGTCTTGTCGTCAGCGGTCCACTCCGTTGCGGGCGAACATCCGAAGACAACCGACGCGAAGGCCGCGACGAAGACGGAGGCGGCGCCGGCCGCGAAGGCGCCAGCGGCCGAGCCGATGAGCTACACGGGTGAAGTGCTCGACCTGACCTGCTACGCCTCGCACCCCGAGACCGGCTCGGGCCCCGCCCACGCATCGTGCGCGAAGACGTGCCTCGATAAGGGGCTTCCGGCCGGCATGCTCATCGGAGATCTTGTCTACCTGGCGATCATGAAAGACCACACCGCGCCCAGCAAGGCGCTCGCCGCGTACGCCGGACAGAAAATCACGGTGAAGGGGACCACGAAGGAAGTCGGCGGCGCCCGCTTCTTGGAGATCACGCAGATCGTTCCCCCGGCGCCGGCGCCGGCTGGAAAATCGTAGTCGACACGATCGGCCACGCTCGATGCGAGGAGCCCGGGGGGACTCGGGCTCCTCGCCGCGTTTGTGGGGAGCCGCGTCCGTTGCCAAACGACACCAAACCTCGCTTAGCACGGAAATGGGCAGGATCGAAAATCTTAGTTGTTGCTTTCCGTGTCCGGCCCTAGAATGCGCTCCCGTCAACTCCACGAGCCGCGAGTCGCGAGCTCGATACCGAAGACAGTTTGACCACACTCACACAGGAGGAGTCCCGTGGCAAGGAAGCGGATCGCACGCCGGATCAGTAAGACAATGAGGGCGGAGATCCTCGCGACGGCGAAGTCGAAGGGTTTGACCGCCGCGCAGGTCGAGAAGAAGTTCAAGGTGTCGCGTTGGACCTACTACGGCTGGCGGAAGCGGAGCAACAAGGTCGGAACCGGGTTGGTGAGGCGCGGCCGGCCGATCGGAACGACGCGGGGCCCCGGAACGGGCTCGATTCAGGCCGAGATTCGGGCGGCGCTGCCGACGATTCTTCGCGAAGAGTTGGCTCGGGCGCTGGCCACGCTGGTCGGCGGCGGGACGGCTACGCGTCGCAGGCGGAGTCGCAGGTCGTAGCGACCGTTGCACGCAACGCCGGCGTGTTGGGGAGAGCGCCGGCGAGTGACTAGAAGGAAATGACGGCCTGGAGGGCGCTCGCGCTGTGAGTCGTCCTCCAGGCCTCCCCGTCCTCATCCCAAAGCTGCACGTCGTATCGCACCAGACAATCAGGCGTGAAGCGGTAGCCAACCGCGGCTTCGATCCGCTGAACGTCGTTGTCCCAACCGATTCGTTCCGTCTCGCCGGTCGTCCCGTTCTTGACGTCGATCTCGTCGAACTTCAGCCGGTCAAAGCGGGCCGCGAGGTAGGCCCCGGCCGCGAACGCGTACTTCGCTTCCGCATACCAAGACGTCAGTCCAAGGTCTTCGGAGATCCACGGCGACTCGTACTCGTTCCGCAACAGCTCGCCATTGAGCGAGACGTGTGACCAAGCCCAATCGGCGGCGAGCCCCAGCGCCGTTTGGTTGTACGCCTCGAGATCCTTCTCCTTCGGCAGGAACGGGACGACTAGCCGATCGAGGTAAGGGCCGCGCGAAGCGGAGCCGGTGACGCGAAAGCCCGTGACCGGGACGACGCCGAGTCGCCCGATGAACTGTTGGCCATCGTTGCTGTCCCGCCCCGTGACGGGAACGCCCACCGTCCCCTCGGTGATGGCGAGCGCGTATTCGACGCGGCGCCAGGTCCCCAACCCGACGAGGCCGAAATCCCAGCAGATGTCGTAGACGATCGGGACGCCCATGAATCGCGTCGACGCGCCGGTGAACTTTCCGGCGGAGTCCGTGTAGGCCAGCCCGAACTGCCCGCGGCCCCGATTCGCGAGGAGGTCCTTGGCGCTCAGCGGGAGCTGATCAGCACGGAGCGTCGTGTGGTACTGGTACATGAGCGGCGCGGCGACAAGCGGGTTCTTGTTCGCGTACGCGCGAGGTCCGAAGGTGCCGAACACGGTCGGGATCTTGCCCACTTCAATCGAGAAGTCGGTCGGAGTGAACCGGGAGAAGAGCGCGTACATCCCGTACGATCGGATCGGCCGAGATGAGGTGTCGTCGACGAGGAACTGTCCGAACACGGCGACCCGATCGGAAACCGCGGCGTCTACGAAAAGGTGCACGCGGAACGGATCCATCGGGGAGTCCTGGTAGTTGAGGCGGCCGAGGTTGAGCGCGTAGGCCTCCTCGCGCAGCGTGAACATCCCGATCCCGCGCCAGCGGACGTCCGCGGCCGCGGACGGCTGAGCGCCGCCGAGCAACAGCAGAAGGACCGCGGCGGACCCGATCGCCCCGACGCGCGCCCTCGCCCATCGCATCGTCATCGTGATCACCGGTACACCTCCTCAACAGCGGACTGCGCCGGGTCGAGACGACTCGCCCCGGGGCCACCCGCGAGTTCCCCCATCGCTCCTTCATCGGAGCCGGCTTCCGCCCCGTCGATCGCCACCCGTTCCCACGGCAGATGAATCGTGAAGAGACTCCCCTTCCCGACGACGCTCTCGACGCCGATCCGACCGCCGTGCGCCTCGACGATCCCCTTGGCGATCGGCAATCCGAGCCCGATTCCCGACGAGCCGAACTCGATCGTTCCGCTCGAGTGATGGATGACGTTCCCGATCTCGTAGATGCGATCGAAGATCCGCCCGCACTCCGCCTCGGGGATTCCGATCCCCGAGTCCCGAACGGAGAGGAGAAGCTCGGCCCCGGCGCGGCGCCCCGACACGACGATCGACCCGCCGTCCGGTGTAAATCGAATCGCGTTGAGCACGAGGTTCTGGAGCGCCTGCGCGATCCGCTCCCGGTCGAGCAACACGTGCGGAAGCGTTCGATCGACGTCGCTCCTCGCGCTGTGCCGCCGCCTGCGGAAGAACGCCCCGTTCGCCTCGACAGTCGCGTCGATCAGCTCCCGCACGTCGGTCCGAACCGGATGGAGCGGCAGGTCGCGGCGGTCGAGGAGCGACATGTCGGTCACCTCCTGGACGATTCGCATCAGGTCGTCCATCGTCGTCTCCATTCCCTCGACTAGTTCCCGTCTCTCCTCCGATAGGTCGTCGACGCCGGCCTCGCGCAGCAGATAGAGGAAGCCCTTCATCGCCGTGACGGGCGTCCGAAGCTCGTGCGAGGCGATCGAGATGAAGTTCGACTTCATCCGATCGAGATCCTCGAGTCGCGTGATCGAGGAGCGGATCGATCCGCGCATCGCTGCGAATTGGCGGGCGAGGTATTCGACCTCGTCGCCGGTGGAGACGACGAGCGGATAGTCGAAGTTGCCGCGCTCGAGTTCCTCGCCCGCCTTGACGACCCTCGTGAGCGGGGCCGTGACACCGCGAGCCGCGACGAATCCGGCCAGGACCGCGGCGAGCGCGCCCGCGATGCCGATCACGGCCAGGATCCGCTCCATCTTGCCGAGGAACGCCAGCTCGGCGCGGAGCGACCGCTGCAACACGATCGTCAGACGCCCGGGCGCGAGCAGCCCGCCGACCGCCTCCGCCTTCGTCAGGTGAAGCTCGCCGCCGACGTCGAGGGGGAACGGCCGACCCGTCGCCGCCAGATCCCGTCCGATGTCCGCGAGCGATCCCGCGAGGAACGCGGCGGAGCCTTCGCGCCGGAGCGTCGTCGCGATGACCTGGTTGTCGCAGACGATGCTGACTTCGCTTCGAGTGAGGACGCGGAGCCCCTCGGCGAGCGACGCGTCGATCGCCTGGCCGACGCGGAGAACGCCTGCGACTTCCCCGCCGACGACGACCGGTACGATCGCGACCTGAAACGGCAGGTTCCCCTCGACGATGATTCCCGAGACGCTGCGGCCGGAGATCGCCTCGCGCACGCCGGGGAGGTCGGCATCGACATGCCCCGTGGCCGCGGGGTCCGTCACGCGAGCGAGGACCCGACCCCGCTCGTCGAACAGGTCGAACAGGTCGCGCCCAACGGCCCGGTGGAAGTCGAGCGCGACGTCGCGGATCGTCGTCGTGAACTCGGCACCGCGCTCGGCGAGCGGCACGGAGAGCATCGCGAAGAACTTCGGGTCTCGCGAGATGACGAACGCCATCGTCTCGAGGTCGCGTTCGCGCGTCGCGAGCTGGCTCTCCAGGTTGCCGGCGGCCGTCTCGAGGTCGAGCGCCGCGTTTTCCCGGACGCGGCGCTCGACTTGCCACTGAACGACGAGGAGCATCGCCCCGGCGATCAGGACGAGCGGCGCGAGCGAATAGAGCCAGATCTTCTTTCGAAGGGACATCCGCACGCCGCTACCTCAGGTCCACGTCGAGCGTCACGGCGCCGTCCGCGGGAATCGTCACTGAGCCGTGCCATTCGGGAAGGTCCGGATGCCAGACCGTGACCGCGTACTGCCCGGCGGGAACGCCCGCCACGGCGTAGGCGCCGTCGTCCGCGGGCGCGGTGAAGTGCGGCGTCTCCAAGACGACGATGAACGCCGCCATGTCGCTGTGGATGTCGCAGAAAACCTTCACGAGCCCGGGCCGGTCGAATGTCTGCGACCCGGACTTCCCCTTTCCGTAGCGGCCGAGGTCGAACCGCTTCGCCGACGAGTACGAGAAGACGTTGTGGTAGAACGCGTCGTCGTTCGGGAAATCGACGACGGAGCCGACGAGGATCGGGAGAACGCGCGGCTCGAACATCTGGCGCGTCTGGCGGAGCGCCGCGCGGCGTCCGACCGCGCCGCCCGCGCGCCGCGCCGCGGCGGGCGCGCCGGACGCGGGAGCGAGCGAGACGACGGCGTCGCCCGCGGTGATCCCGGACTTCGCACCGTGCGCCACGCCTCCCTCCGCGCCGTGCTCCGCGGAGAGCTGTCCCGGGTACGCGTTGAGCGGCGCCGCGTGCGCGCCCCTCGCAGGCACGAGCAACCGACCTCGCAGCTCGCCCGCCGATACCGTCGCGGCGGAATAGAGAGCCAAGAGCGCGCACGCTCCGGCCGCCACCTGCACTCTTCGCATGACTCGTCCTCTCGCCCTCATCCGTCCTGTGCGAGCCATCGCGCGCGCGGATCGCACCGTGACGGTTGATGGGCGTCGCGCAATGTATCGGCAGACAAGGGAACGAGCTTCAGCGTCGCCCGCCGCCGATTCTTTACTCTCCTCCGGGCGGGGGCTATACTGCCGGTTCGTCCTGGGGGACGGGTCCCGGACCGAGAGGACCGCGCGGCTCGACCTCGCCGAGGATGGAATAGGGAGTCTGAGTGAACGAAATCGATGTCGTGATCGGCGGGAGGGGATTCCTCGGCTCCTCGCTCGCTCGGCGCCTGAGCGCCACGGGCCGCCCGGCCCGGATCGTCACGCGCGACGCGAAGACCGCCGCGATGGGTTCCCTCCTTCCGGGCGTGGAGGTCGTCCAGGGCGATCTCGAGGCGACGAAGACGCTTCCCGTCCTCCTACTCGGCGCGCGCGCGGTCTATTTCTCCGTGCCGATCTCGGGCCTCGCCGAAGCTCCCGGCGACTGGAATCCGCTCCCCTTCCTCGCGGCGTGCGCCGAGCTGGGCGTCCACCTCATCGTTCCGATCGACATCTCTCTCTACCGATGCGACGGCAACCCGCCGTACGACGAGAAGGCCGAACTGATCGGCCGGGGATCTCTCGGGGAAGCGCAGCTCGAGTGGGAGAACGCGGCGCTCCTCGAAGGGCTGCGGCGCCGGTTCGCCGTGACGGTCGTTCGCCTGCCGCCGCTCCTGGGCGAGGGGCTCAAGGCCGAGGAGATCCGCGAGGCGATCGCGCGCGCGCGGACGGCCCGCCCGATCGAGATCCTCGGCCGCGGCGACGAGGTCGTCGAGCGCGTGCACGTTGACGACGCCGCGCGCGCCTGCTCGCTCGTCGCCGGGAAACGCGAAACGGCCGGTGAGATCCTCCACATCGCCGGGCATCCGATCCGCAGGCGGAACTTCTTCCGGATTCTCGTGAAGGTCGCCGAATCGAAGGCGGAAGTTGTCTCCCTCGATATGCCGGAGGTGCCGCGCCGGAAGCGCCGCGATTTCCCCGACCCGCCGCGCGATTTCTGGGTTCGCGGCGAGAAGTCGCGGCGGATGATCGGTTACGCGCCCGAGATCTCGTACGAGCGAGCGCTCCGCGAGAGTCTGGCGACGCCGCTGGCGCGCGACGCCGCGTCCGCCTAGCGCCGACGCCCTAGCGCCGCTTCACCGACAGCTTCGCCGCGGAGAGGACAACCGTCTCGCCGGGTCGCGGGGCGATCACCTCGAGCCCGGCGACGCCGCGCGCGGCTTCCCGGAACGCGTCGACCGTCCCGGTCAGCTCCGGAAACGTCCCGTAGTGCATCGGGAACACGACTCGGGGCCGGATCAGCCGGCACGCTCGGGGCCGCGTCGCGGGGCGACATCGAGAAGCAGTCGCCGATCGGGAGGAGCGCGACGTGCGGCTCGTGCGCCTCGGCGATCAGCGCCATGTCGCCGAAGAGCGCCGTGTCCCCCGCGTCGTAGACGACGATCCCCGACGGAAATTGAATGACGAAGCCGGCCGGCTCGCCGCCGTACTCCATTCGATCCCCCGTGACGATTCCGCTCGAGTGGTCCGCGTGAACCATCGTCACGTCGAGCCCCTGCACCGCGATCGTCCCGCCTTTGTTCATGGCGCGGAGGCGCCGGACGCCGCGCGCGGCCAGCCAGTGCGCCACTTCGTACGACGCGACGACCTCCGCATCCAACTCGCGCGCGACCTCGGGGACTTCCTCGGCGTGATCGTCGTGCGCGTGCGTCACGAGGATGAGATCGGCCCTCTTCTGGATTCTCTCGGCCACGGGGCACGCCGGGTTGCGCGCAAGCCACGGGTCGACCAGGACGATGCGGCCCGACGCGTCGGAGAGCCGGAACGCGGAGTGGCCGAGCCAAGTGATGGACAGCGTGTCGTCTCGGGTCATCGGCCGAGCCTAGCCGCCCGCAAAAAACCGCTCAAGAGATTCCGTATCTTGCCGAGAATCCCTTCGGGTGATGGTGAGGAGGGGAAACCCAACAAGGGTGAGGAGCGGACCGACACGATGGACTACTTCGTACTGAAGAAAGTCATGGCTGCGATCCGCGAGCTGCCGACGCTTCCGTCGGTGGTCAATCGGATCAATCAACTCTTGAATGATCCGAAGACGCAGGTCGCCGACCTCGAGAAGGTGATCTCGGCCGACCAGAGTCTTTCGGTCAAAGTCCTCAAGCTGATCAACTCGGCCTGTTACGGCGGGCACAAGACGGACGACATCCAGCAGGCGATCATGCGCCTCGGGTTTCGGACCGTCTCCCAGATCGTCACGAATGTCTCCATCTGCAACATGTTCAAGGACGACTCGGAGGGGTTGTTCGACCGCTCCGAGTTCTGGCGGCACTCCGTCGCCGTGGCCGTCATCTCGCGGATGATCGCTGTCGAGTCGCGACACGCCCGGCCCGATGAAGTCTTCACCTGCGGACTCCTCCACGACATCGGAAAGCTGATCCTCGACCAGTATCTTCATCAGGAGATGGCGACGATTCTCCGCCACGCGAAGGAGAAGAAGATCGGCTTCTACCAGGCGGAGAAGGCGACCTTCCCGATCGATCACACGACCGTCGGCGAGATGGCCTCGAAGACGTGGCGGCTCCCGATCCTCGTCCTCGTCGCGATCAAGCACCACCACACCCGCCTCGAAGACCGGAAGGGGATTCCCCTCTCCGACGACGTCGTTACGGACTACGTGCGGTTGGCCGACTTCATCGCGCGCGACATGGCGATCGGGCATTCGGGCGACGGTGCGCCGCCCGAGTGGTCGGACGAATACAAGGGACGCGTCCCGCTCAAAGACGACGCGCTCGTCAGGGTCCGCGAAGGCTGCCGGCCCGACATCGAGAGCGCGGCGAACATCCTCGACCTCCCGAAGAAGACGAAAACCGTCGGCGCCGCGTAGAGCGTCGCCCCCCGCCCGCGCCCGGCCGGTCCTGTCGCTCGTCAGCTCACCCGCCGGAGTTTTGCCCGCGCCTCTTACACGGATCGACGGCGGGGCGGGCGCCTACCCGATTTTCTCGGAGACGCTCTTCGCCTGGAGGAACAGCAAGAGGTAGTCGCGCCCGCCGGCCTTCGAGTCGGTCCCCGACATGTTGAACCCGCCGAACGGATGGACGCCGACGAGCGCGCCCGTGCACTTGCGGTTGAAGTAGAGGTTGCCGACGTGGAAGCGGCGCTTCGCCTTCTCGATCTTGTCTCGCGAGCGCGTGTACACGGCGCCCGTCAATCCGTACTCGGTGTTGTTCGCGATGTCGAGCGCGTCGTCGAAATCCTTCGCGCGGATGACGGCAAGGACGGGCCCGAAAATCTCCTCCTGCGCGATGACCGCCTTCGGCGCGACGTCGGCGATCACGGTCGGCGCGACGAAGTTGCCTTCGCCCGGCAGGGCTTCGCCGCCGGCCACGAGCACGCCTTCCGTTTTTCCCTTTTCGATGTACGCGAGGATCGTTCGCTTCGCGCGCTCGTTGATCACGGGCCCCATGAAGTATCCCGGCTCATCGGGAGGACCGACCTTGATCGCGCGAACGCGCGTCGCGACCCGCTCCAGAAAATCCTTGTAGACCGAGTCGACGACGATCGCTCGCGAGCACGCGGAGCACTTCTGCCCTTGGTAGCCGAACGCGGACGCGACGACGCCCGCGGCGGCCGCTTCGACGTCCGCGTCGGAGTCGACGACGATCGAGTCCTTCCCGCCCATCTCGACGACGACGCGTTTGATCCAGATCTGACCCGGCGGAACTTTTGCGGCGACTTCGTTGATCTCGAGGCCGACGGCCTTCGAGCCTGTGAACGAAATGAATCGCGTCCGCGGATCCGCGACGAGCGCCCTCCCGAGCGTGCTCCCATCGCCCGTGACGAAGTTGACGACGCCGGGCGGAAGGCCGATCTCCTCGAGCACGTCCATGAACTTCGCGGCAATCGTCGGCGAGTCGCTCGCCGGCTTGAGGACGACGGTGTTTCCAGTCACGACGGCGGCCATCGTCATCCCGGCCATGATCGCGAGAGGAAAGTTCCACGGCGGGATGACCACGCCGACGCCGAGCGGCACGTAGACGAGCTCGTTCCGCTCGCCGGGGAGCGGCACGATCGGCTGCGGCGCGGCGTACCGGAGCATCTCGCGCCCGTAGAACTCGAGGAAGTCGATCGCCTCGGCGGTGTCGCCGTCCGCCTCGGCCCACGTCTTCCCGACCTCGAACACGAGCCACGCGGACATCTCGAGACGGCGCCGGCGGAGCGCGTCCGCGGCGCGGAACAGAAACTCGGCGCGTCGGGAGGGCTCAACGTCGCGCCACGTCTGGAACGCCGTCCAAGCGGCGGCGAGAGCGCGCGCGCCGACTTCGGGCGAGGCCTTCTGAAAGATGCCGATCACCTCGGATGGGCGAGCAGGGTTCGTCGACGCGAGCTTCTCTGCAGTCTTGATCCTCTCTCCGCCGACGATCAGGCCGTACTCGCGGCCGAGCTCGCTCTTCACCGACTCGATCGCGCGGCGCATCGCGCGCGCGTGTTCCTCCTTGGTGAAATCGAGCAGGTCGGTGTTCTGAAATGCCTTCATGCGATCGGGTCCTTCCGGGATGCGCGCGCGGCTCGCGCGAGCAGCGTCACGGTATCAGCGGCGCGGCGGAGGTGTCAAGGAAGCGCACCGCGTTGTGGTGCGGGCGGTGCGGGAGCGTGCGATGGGGTGGCCACGGCGGATGGCTCCCCTCGCGAGAAGGACAACTCGGGCCAGGCAGTACGGCTGGTGGCGCTCGGGTCCGCTTTATTCCGGCCTAGGCCACCCCATCGCGCGCTCCCTCGTCCCCACCTTCAGTCTGGGTACGGGTGAAGAATCCTACGAGGTCGGCGACGGGAGCTCGGGGAATGCATCGCGTGGTTCGCCGCGGAGCGAGCGGAGGCGATCCGCGACGCCCGTCACGCGGAGGCGGAGCTTCCACGCCCGCTCGCGGTTGGTGATCGTGAAGCGCGGGAGCGCGCGCCCGGGAAACCGACCGAGCGTCCGCCCTCCCACCGTCATTGAAATGGACATTCCGGCGTCGTGCGCGATGCGAAGCGTCCGGTCATCGCAGATTCCGAACGGGATCGCGAGTACGGGGAGCGTTCGAAGCGCGCGCTCACGAAGTTCGTCGTGACAGCCGGCGATTTCGCCCCGCAGCTCATCGTCGGCTAGCAGGGGAAGCACGGCATGCGAGATCGTGTGCACGCCGAAGTCGACGAGCGGCAAGCGCGCGAGGAGCTCAATCTCGGCGAACGTCATCGATCGGTGCAGCGTTCGACGCCCGGCCTCTTCTTCGAGAGCGCGGAGGATCGGCTCGAATGCCACCGGCCATCGGCCCCGGAACTCCGCCAAGATCCACTGGCGCAGGGGGCGGAGCGGACCGAGGGCTTTTGGCTGGCCGTCTCGGAAAGCGCGCGGGAGATCGAGGCGCTCCTCGAACGCGTCCCACCGCGGCCGATCGGTGTGGGCGAAAAGGTCATCGACCCTGTCCCACCAGTAGGCGGAGCCCGCGCGCGCCGCGTCCGTGACGACGAAGACCGTGATCGGGACCGATGCGGAATCGAGGAACTCGCGCGCGAGGAGTAGGGACGAATACGCGTCGTCGAAGGTGATCGCGGTCAGGCCCGCCGTTGTGCGGCTACCCTTGACGCGCTCGAGAATCTCACGGAGCGGGACGATTCGGGAGAGGTCCCGTACCAGCGCGACGTGATTCTCGAACTCGGCAAGAGGGAGATTCACCACGCCCGCCGAGGGGGACTCGGGGGTCGTTAGGCTGTGATAGCAGAGGATCGACCCTCCTGTAGAGAGTACGCGTGCAGTGGCCGCCCACAGCGGAGAGAAGGCCGTCGTCACCGGTTGGACGCCGCAGCCGCCGGCACGAGGCTAGAACGCCTCGGCGGGGATGCCCGTTTCGCGCGTGACACGCTCGGCGATCGCGCGGAGCGATTCGATCGGCACCCGCTCTAGGCGCTCGTCCGGCGGCCGGCGGTCGAGCGAGTAGATCTCCACCGATCCGGGCCGCACTTCGTCCACGAGTTGGATCCAGGCTCCGATCTCTTCCTCGGTCGTGTTGTCGACACGGCCGCGAACGAACATCGCCTGTAGAACGATCCCCCGGAGGCTCTTCAACTCCTCGACGATGCTCCTCAGCTCGACGACCCCGACCGGCATGTTGATCCGGCGAAACATCCCTTCGGTGCCCGCATCGAGTTTCATGACTTTGACGTCGAAAGACTCGATCCCCTCACGGACGCTCGGCAGGTGGAGGTTTGTCGAGGCGGACAGAAGGACGAGGCGGGCGCGCGGGAAGAGCCGGTCCCGTAGCGCGCTGGTCCCGCGCGCGACGGCGGCGAACTCCGGGTGCAGCGTGGGTTCGCCGTTTCCGGCGAAGGTGATGGCATCGAGCGGTTCGCCCGCGGCGTTCCTAGCGACGAGGTCTTCCTCGAGATCGGCGAGGATCGCGGCGGCCGGCGAGAAGATCCCCGGATCCACCGGCGCCCGGGACGCGGCGACTTCCGTCCAGCCGCATTCGCAGTACGGACAGTTGAAGTCGCAGATCTTTCGGTCAACGGGAAGGAGGTTGACGCCGAGTGATCGTCCGTACCTCCGCGACTCCACGGGTCCGAAGATGAGCTCCGGGATTCGGCCTCGCACCTTCGGGAGTTTTGCGGGGATCTCTTCCATGCCACCGATAATAGAGGATGAGGGGAGGGACTACGAGATGGCGCCGGATTTTGACACGCGCCGATTACCCAGGCGCCTCGCTCCGGAGTGCCAGGCGGAACACTTGATTGCTGGAGCCTTCGATCCTCGAATGCGAGTACCCGAGACCAGCCAAGTAGTCGGCCACGTCCGCGGAGTTATCCTCGACGATCAGGGTTGGATGATCTCGATCCAGGAGTCGTCTCATCCCCATCAGAATCGGCAGCTCGTGCCCTTCGGCGTCGATTTTCACAAGGCGAATCGGGCGCGCGAGGTTCAGGGAATCGATGGCAACGCAGAGCACCGTGAATCCTGACGGCGCGTCGGACACGCGGGCCCCGTAGTAGTTGTCGAGTCCGGTGTCGTCGAGCCGGGGGATCTCCATCCCGACCATCCCCGACGCTTCCGAGGCCGCAGCGTTGATCAGCGTGACGTTCTTGTTCGGAAGCAGGGCGACGTTCGCGGTCAGTAGCTCGAACGTCTCCGGGACCGGTTCGAACGACACGACACGCCCCGACGCGCCCACCAACTCCGAGAGCCTGGCCGTGTAATGTCCGACATTCGCGCCGACATCGAGTGCCCAATCTCCCGGGGAGACGATTTCGGGAAGAAGGTCATACTCGGGCTCCTCCGTTCGGAACCTGTGGGTTCGAAGCCGCCCGCCGAAGTAGAGGCGCTTGAGCTCTTGCTGCCAGCGTTTCGGAAGCCGACCGGCGATCCTTCTCAGTATTCGGGTCATTAGATCTTCGGTCGCTAAGCCCGTGGCGCCGCGGTCATCGTCGTGATGCCCGCCGCTGCCTCAGCGGATGAGGAGATCGTTGACTCGGGCGGGCGCGATCCAATCGCCGCTGAGCTGAAGGTTCGAGGAGGCGCCGAAGTAGCCGCCTGGCGCCTGCGAAACCGCACGAAACTGGTAGGTGAGATCGTTCGAGATCGCGGGCGAGGAGAGCGTGACCGCGTGCGACGTAACGAGCGCGGGGAGGAGTGGGGACGATTGGCCGTACGCGGTCGTCGTCCCGAACTCGACCTGCGAGTCGGAAGGACGGTCTGTCGTCCAGGAGATCTCGACTCCGAGAGCTTGAGCCTTGTTTTGGACGACCACGTTCGAGACTTGGATCGCGAGAGCCCCTCCAGAGAGTAGGAACTCGAGGACGCCGTCCTGGGTCGCCGCGGGGGGAGGGGCGACGATTTCGAGCGCCCCGGGGGGCCCCGGCAGCGCGGCTTTTCGCACGAAATACGTCGCGCCGGCTTTGTAAACGCGATACGTCGCGCCGGGCGTCAGGTTCACGACCATGTGGCTCCCCATCGTATCGTTCGCTGCAAGCGTGTAGGAAAGTGAATCGAGATTCGATGTCTCCGTCCGTCCAAAGACGACGACGCGGCGGTTCACGATTTCAGCCCCCACCGTGTTCGGCGATTCGAGAAGGCGCGTCTCGGGCATCGATTGGACGGACTGATCGGATGGATAGAGCACGTGAAGGAAGATGTCGAAGGCCGAGTCGACAGTCGGCTGCACTTCAACGCGCCCCCAACCCAAAGGCGTCCACGGAATGTTGTCCTCATCCCCCTCGCTTCCGGGGTTCCAGTTGCCGAAATGGTGGTTCGAGCCGAGCGTCGGATCGTATCGATTCTGTGCGTTGATTCCACCAACCCAATACGCGTAGCCGCTGGGGCTCCGGTTGTCTCCACCAACCTTTCGGATGAGCCTCTGCTTCGGCATGAGGGACTTCACGAACAGAGTTCCCCCGCCGAATGCCGGAGACGGGTCTGTTACCCGAGCCTGATCCGCTCCCGTGTGCTCCCAGATTCCCGCGGTGGCCGTCCCGGCCGTTTGAACTCCAGTTCCATTGATCGTCGGATTTCCGGAGACGTGGAGATTCCATACCTTCGACAGGCCTGCGCTCTTCGCATTGACTCGGTCGATCACCACAAAGAAATCGGGGCGAAGGTAGACGAACTCGCGCGTGTACGAGGCAATCTTGTTCGTGTACGCGGGCTTGTTGTAGCGCTGCATCAACCGGGACGAGTTGTAGGCTCCAGCGAGATTCGCCTGGCCATATGCGTATGAAGACGTAGCCCCATACCGGAGCATCTGGCCTGGAGAGAACTCCGGAAGAGTCAGGACGTCGTTGTAGTCCGGGTCAGTGGGTGGTGGGCACTGCCCACCATCATTTACCAGTGGAACGTTGTAGTCCCACGGAGCCCAAAACTTCTCCGCCGAATCGTAGATATGCACGACATTGTGGGCGATGCTCCGGGTGAAGTAGTTCACAGCGTGATCAGCCCCGGTCGACGAGGCGTATTGGGCATAGATGCCGCTATCCAGCGCAAGGTACCCTTTGCGGCTGATCAGAAAACTCCCGGCGCTCATATGCTGGTGGCCGTAAAAGTATTTGCCGGCCCCGAACCCCGCGAGAGTGTAGTTTGGGTCCGTCCAGCTCGAGCGCATGTAGATTTGGTCCATCCCGCCCGCCGCCAGCCGCGCGGACAACGGTTCCGTGGCCGCATCATAGCCCGGCAAGTTCGGGTCGTACCAGAGCACGTAGCACCAGAGCGCGCGCCGCCGGTAGTCAACGAGTTCCCAGGCTTGGGAGGATTGCCACCAGTCTTTCACCTGCGACTGCCCGAAGCGGTCCTGACCCCGCGTCGCGAGGAGAACTGCGTTCCACGGCGAGTCGTGGCTGTACTGAAGCGCCTTGGAGTCTTGCTGGAGTTCCATCCCTCCCGTGATCGGGTTGGTCGAATAGACGTCCCACTTCCCATACTCCGACGCCCACTTCTGACAGAGAGGCCAGGGGTCCACTCCGGAGGCGACTCTCATCGCTTCGATTGCCCAGCTTCGCGGAGGCTGGTAGAGGAAGTCGTTCTCGTACATCGGCCCGTTGGCTCCGACGCCGCCTTGGAGCTGGAGCGCCAACGCAAATGACCCGTTAACGTATGTCAGGATACCTTGGTACTCGCTGGCATAGCCGGCATCGTTCACGCCGGCGCCAACGAACAAAGTCGAGCGAAGCGTGCGAGTTCCGATACCCATGGAGGTTCCGTCCCGCCACGTTTGAGGTAGGTACGTGGTGGGATCCGGCCCGCCGTAATACGCGGCGATCTGCGAGACTTCCGCTGCGGTCAGCTTCTCCCAAATCCAATCGGCGGCGATCGCGGATTGCATCCCGAGCTCGTTCAACTCCCAGTTCCCCTGGTTGAGGATTGCCGCACGAACGGCCTGCCAGTACTTATTCTCCTCGTAGGGCCCCCCGGGGTAGCCCGTCTGGTTCCAATGCCGATGGATTCGGTAAACGAGAGCATAATTCGGAAGGTCGAAGGAGAGGTATTCTCCGTTCGCGATTCGGCTGTCAGCGGACGTCAACATCGCCTGGTAGTACGCTCGGTGGGTCCCGCCGGTCTTGCAGCGGTCGGCAATCGCCGGGAACGAAACCGGGGTGAAGAAGATCCGCGGATGGCTGCTCGGCAGCGCATATTGGGCGTGCGCGGGGGCGCGAACGAGAAGCCCGAAAAGAAGCGAAGCGAGAAGCAGGCTGGGCGCACGGAGAGAATCGAGTCGGGTTCGTCGTATGCCGCGGCCTTCCCGCCGACGCTCGATCACGTTCGTCCCCCAACACTCGGCCGTGAAGCAGATCGACCCCCGAGTCTGAGTATCGGCAAACGCGCGGGCCCGCTTGAGCCGCATCCGACCGTCATCAGCGGACTGACGATTTCGCGAAATGTCACGATAGTTCTCTGGCCGATGCAAGCCGTATCTGATAATCCTTTGCCCTCGTGAGAAACGAACACGTGGAGGCGAAGTCCCAGGCGCCCCGGCGGCCGGGTCGCGGTTATTGGTTTTCACTCCTCGCGATCGCGGCCTTCGTCCGAGCGTTGATCGTCTTCATCCCGCTCGGTACGATGCCCCTTGTATCCGACGCATTCGACTACTTCGATCAGGCGAGGCGACTTCTGGCGGATTTTCCAGGAGACCGCGCCTATTTCTGGCCGCCGGGAACGCCCTTCTTCCTTGCGTTGATCAGAGTTCTGTTCGGACCTAGTGTCGCTGCAGCCCGCTTGGGCATGATCGCGTTGAGCGTCGCAACGGTCGCACTGGCGGCTCTGATCGCCGATCGCGTGTCGTCCGAACGACGCGTGGTCGAATCTACCGGCTGGCTCGGCGCCCTGTACCCGCCCGCGATCCTCATGTCGAGCCAGACCTATTCCCAGAATCTGGCCGCTTTTCTGGTCGCGCTGCTGGCCTGGGCCCTCCTCTCGGCCCTCGCCACGCGAAGGCTGGTCTGGTGGGCGTTGTCGGGAATTGCCCTTGGCCTCGGCTGCCTGACCCGGCCGTCGATGCTGGCGTATGTGCCGATCCTCATCGGGGCGCTGATCGCGCTTCTCGTTCGGACGCGACGCGCCGAGGCGAGAAGCGTCACCATGCGCAATGGCCTCGTCGCGCTCGTCGGCTGTGTTCTCCCGGTCCTTCCGGTCATGATCCACAATGCCCACCATCGGGCTGGCTGGACGATCGCGACGAACAACGAGCGAAATTTCTTCCTCGGCAACAACCGGTACACGCCCCTTTACAAGACGAGCCAACTGGCGGAGAGACCGCTCGAGGACCTGGGCCCGGAAGGTCTCGCCTACGTGAGCGGCATGACGAACGAGAACGACGTTGCCGCAAGGAGGGCAATGACGGCCGAGGCCGTTCGCCACATCCGCCGAGATCCTCTCCGCACACTCCTCCGCACGATCAATCGAGCGCGCGCATTCTGGGGGTTCGACTATCTGCTGTCGAGACGCATCCAGATCCACTACCACCTGGGGACGATGGGGCTCATCGGGCTCCTGATCGCCGAGGCGGGAGGCTACGTCGCACTTCTACTTCTGGTCCTCGCCGGGCTCTCGAAGGGTTGGAATGGCTTTGCTATCGGGGGAGGGAAACTGCTGGCGCTGCTCGCCTTCACCTACATGCTACCCTACACGATCGCCTTCTCTGGCGGTACCTATCATTTTCCCGTGGTCGGCCTCCTCCTCCCGTTCGCGGGAGTCGCCCTGGATCGCGGCATCCGCCGTGACACCGCATTCTGGGCCCGCACGATGGAAAGCCGCGCGTTCCGGACAGCCGCCGCAGTCTTCCTCCTCATCCAATTGGAATCCGCGTACTTTACTTTCGCGCACCGCGCTTGATCGACCGAGCAGAGCGAGCGGGAGAACCGTGCCGCACCCCGCGGACACTTGCTACAAGAACCCATCGGCCGACAGATCTTCGAAGATCGCCTCCGCGGCCACGCGATTCCCCGCCGCGTTCCAGTGCGGGTCCCAATCGAGACAAGTGGGAAAAACGCTCGTCCCCTGAAACGCTCGTAATAGCGAGTGAATCGGGTACGCGACTTCGCCGCGGAACGAGTCGAACCATCGGAACGGCTCGAGCGCGTAAGGACCGAGCGGCGTGTATTCGCCTTTCTCCCAGTTCCGCGGCGACTCCCGATCGCTGTATTGGAACGACCTCGGGAAGACCACCACCGCGAACCGCGCGTCGAGTTCGCGCGCACAGTAGGAATCGATGCTGTCGATGCTCGCCCGGAGCGTGGCGAAGTACCGTTCGTTCTTCTCGATCGGCCCGTCCGTCACGAAGAATCGTCGCGCGGGGAATCCGAAGACGCGCTCGTGGAGCCGTTCGAGCGGCGGCGCGAGAGTCAGCGCCTTCCTCAACCCCATGATGAGGACTGGGGCGCTGCGCACGTACCGAAAGATCCCTTTCCGCTCGAGCAGCTTCGTGTACTTCACGTCGTCCTGGAAGTCGGTCATGTCGACACACATCACGACCAGGTCGGGATGGTACTTTGCGCCGATGTCGCGCAGGAGCCGGTACGACAACAGCGGCGACGAGGAGGTCCATCCGAAATTTGCCGCCCGGACGCGGCGGCCGGGGAGCCGCTCGGCCGCGATGCGCTCGAACTGCTGCGGAATCGCGTCTTTTCGCTCGACCGCGGCGCCGTAGAGGAACGAATCCCCGAGGAACACGACGTTCCAATCGTCTTCCCGGTATTCGTCCGGTTCGCGCGCGTCGCGAACGCCGTCGCCGTTCGTTTCAGCGTCGTGGGGCTTCATCCGGTGATCGACGTTGTCGACGAAGTAAAGCTTCTTGCGGAGGACGCGCTGGCCGACGAGCTCGACGGCCACGAGGCAAAGGACCGCGGAAACGGCGAACGCGAGGAGCCCGCCGGCGAGCCGTTTCAACTCTGGGCGTGAGAACCGGGGCGCCCGTTCGAATTGACGAGACCCTTGTAGGCAGCTTCGAGCAGCACCCAGACGCGATCCCAGCCGTACAGACGCTCGACGGTCCGGCGGGCTTCGGCTCCGAGCCTCTCGCGGAGGTCTTTGTCCTCGAGAATGCGAACGGTCTGGCGCGCGAACTCGTCCGGGTCGTCCGCGATGAGAATGTCCTCGCCCGGCGTCACCTCCAGCCCTTCGCATCCGACCGAAGTCGACACAATCGCCTTGCCCATCGCCATCGCGTCGAGGATCTTCAGCCGAGTTCCTCCGGCGATTCGGATCGGCACGACGTACGCAGACGCCTGCGCGACGAGCGGGCGAATGTCGTCGACGAAACCGTGCGCGCGGATGCCCGCGCCGCCGATCGTCGCCGGCGGCGAATGGCCGATCAGGTCGAACGCGACCCCCGGCCGGAGCGCGCGAATCTTGGGCCACGTCGTCCGGCAAAACGTGGCGATCGCCTCGCGGTTGGGGTACCAGCTCATGCTCCCGGCCCAGACGACCCGATCTTCGCTGCTCGGCGTGGGGCCCGGCCGGTAGTAGTCGAGGTCGACTCCGTTCGGCACGACCGCGATGCGCGCGCCGGCGCTGAGCGAATCGAGGCTCTTCGCGTCCACGCCCGAGACGACGACGTTGAGCGCATGCCGTCCGCACTCGGCCGCCTCCATCCGGGCGATTCGCATCGTTTGGAGCGCGAGGTACGCCTTCGTCACCGGGTTCTTCTCGTGCTGAACGCGCCGCGCGAGGAGGATCGACTCGACGTTGTGATGGTGCAGGACGATCGGCAGTCCGTTGACGAGGTCCGCGTACGGAGCGAGGTCGATCGTGTCGAGATGGACGAGATCGACAATGCTCGCCGTGCGGACGACGGCCCGCGCCATCCGCCGCGATTCGAGCATGTCCGTCGTGATCGGCGTCGTCTTGCCGAGGTTGGTCGCGATCAGCGTCGCGAACCGGATCGGGTTTCGCTCGGCCTCGATCGGGAGCACCTCGACGCTCGCGCAGAACTCGCCGAGCGCGCGGCGCGCCGCGTCCTGGTCGGCTGCGCGCGGCGTGAGAGACGCCCGCCGGTTGAACGCGAGCAGGTGGACCTCGTGCCGCGAGGCCAACCGGCGGAGCAGGTTGTACGAGCGCTGGAGGTTTCCGCCGCGCGGCGGGTAGGGAACGAAATGCGACACCCAGAGGATCTTCATCGCGCGCCCCCCGTGAGCTCGTGGTAGAGCGCCGCCGTCTCGCGCGCCATCCGATCGGCGGAGAACTCCGCGAGGGCGCGCTCGCGCGCGGCAGTCCCGAGCCGCTCGCGGAGCGCCGCATCGCCGAGGAGCCGCACGATCGCCGCCGCGAGCGCGGCGGGGTCTTCGGGCGCGACGAGAACCCCCGACACGCCGTCCACGACCGCCTCGGGAATTCCGCCGACGTTCGACGCGACGATCGCGCGGCCGAGCGCCATCCCTTCGAGAAGCGTCATCGGCATCCCCTCGTGGCGAGACGGCACGACGAGAAGATCGACGGCCGCGAGCCCCGAGGCGATGTCATCGACGTGGCCCGCGAACACGACCCGCGACGGGTCGGGATGAGCGCCCGCCCGCGCCTCGAGCGCCGCCCGCTCCGGCCCGTCGCCGAACAGCACGAGCCGCGCGTCGATCGAGAGCGGGACGAGTCCGAACGCGTCGATGAGCACGTCGTACCCCTTCACTTTCTGAAACCGGCCGGCCGCCCCGACGAGCAGCGCGCCGCCCCCCGCGCCGAAGAGACGGCGGGCGCGGGCCGCGCGCTCGGCGTCCACGACCGGCGCCTCGATCCCGTTGACGATCCTCGTGACGCGCGAAGCGCCGACGCGCGCCGCAAGCCTCGCTTCGATCTCCCGCGAGACCGCGATCACGCGGTCGACCGCGTGCCGGACGACGAGCCGGTCGAGCGCGAGGTAAGCGCGCGACTTGAGGCCCGGGCTCGGCGCGACGACCTCCGGCGCTCCGTGCTGCGTGCGCACATGGAAAGGCCGGCGGGAGCGCGGGATGCTCAGCCGTGCCGCGACGCCGACGAAGCTCTCTTTGTACCCGTGACTGTGGATCACCGTGGCCCCCGTGTCCGCGATCAATTCAGCGGCCCCGCGCGCGAGCGCGCCGAGGCTTTGTCCCCTCTCGGGCGTGACGGCCACCCGCAGCCCGTGGCTCGCGAGCCGCTCGGACAGACGCCCCTCGTTGAACACGAGCGCCGACACCTCGACGTCGTTCCGAGCCGAGAGCCGCGCGAGCAGAAGGTCGACCTGCGCCTCCGCTCCGGCCCAAAGGTCGCCCGAGACGAGGTGGAGCGCGCTAACGACTCTCGCCGTCCCCGAGACAGGGTCGATCCGGTTATCGGTCAATGTCGCGCGCGACTTGCGTCCCGCCCCGAAGACCCGTTCCCGCGCGGCGCGCGGCCCCCTCGCCGCGAGACCGCCAGGAGGAATAGCTCGCTCGCCATCTCGAGCGGCTGTCTGAGCAGACTCACCTTGCTCGGCCTCTGAAACGTCGTCGTGACGGGAATCTCCGCGATCCGAAGCCCGGCCGCTTGTGCGCAGACGAGAAGCTCCGTGTCCCACGTCCAGCGCGGGTTTTCGATCGACGCGAGGAGGTTGCGCACGGCCTCCGCCCGGAACGCCTTGAGCCCGGCCTGGTGATCGCCGAGGCGCGACCGGAACAGGAGACGGACGAGCGCGTTGTACAGGCGCGTCGCCGCGCGGCGGCGGAGTGGCCGGCGCGGCCAGTCGGGATGCAAGACTTTCGAGCCGATCGCCACGTCGGCGCCGGCGTCGATCGCTGCGAGGAGCGCCCCCAAATACGCGACGTCGATCTCGAGATCCGCGTCGATGAACGCGAGAATCCGCCCGCGTCCTTCGAGGAGCGCCTGCGTGAGGATCGCGCCCTTCCCGCGGTGCAACTCGCACCTCACGATCCGGACGCGCGAGTCGCGCGCCGCCTCCTCTGCGACGATCCGATCGGTCCCGTCGGTCGAGCCGTCGTCGCCGACGACGATTTCGAAATCGCGCGCCGTCGTGGCGAGATACGAGGAGGCTTTCCGGATGCTTGCCGCGATCATCGCCGCCTCGTTGTGGCAGGGAAGGATCAGCGAGATGTCGATCGAGGGACGCGGCCCGTGAGGCCCCATGCGCGCCGAGGCTAACACGAGCCTTTCGGGAGCGTCCGTAACATTTGGCGCGCGCGGCGCGTGTTGACGCGCCGTCGAGCGCGCGCCTATCGTGGGCTGGATGCGCGTTCTCCATCTCATCGGGAGCCTCGACCCGGGCGGCGCGGAGACGCTCGTCGCCCAGATCGCGGCCCGCGAGCGCGCGGCGGGCCACGACCATCGGATCGCGCACCTCGGGAACGCGTGGCTCGCGGCGGAAGCAGAGCGCCGCGGGATCCCGCAGGAGACGCTTCCGTCGCGCGCGCTGTACCGCTCGAACCTGACGCTCCCGTTGTTCGTGCTGGGCCTCGCGCGGCGAATCGATCGGATCAAGCCCGACGTCGTCCACGCGCATCTGTTCGGAATGACGGTGGCGGGCGCGTGGGCCGCGCGGCGAGCGCGCGTCCCGTGCGTCGCGACGATCCACGACCGCTACTACCTCGTCGAGAAGCGGCGGAGGGGTTGGATGCTCGCGCGCACGGGACTCGACGGGCGACTGATCGCCGTCTCCGAGGACGTCGCCCGCACGATCCGAGACACGAGCGGGCTCGGCGCGCGCGTCATCCCGAACGGCGTCGACGTCGCCGCCATCCGCCCCGACCCGGCGATCCGGCGCGTGGTCCGCGCCGAGCTCGGCGCGAAGGACGACGAGCCGATCTTGATCACGGTGGGGCGGCTGGAGCGCGTCAAGCGGCACGACATTCTGCTCGAGGCGCTCGCCCGGCTGCGGGCGAACGGCGATCCCGCGAAGCTCTGGATCGTCGGCGACGGATCGGAGCGCGAAGCGACCGCCGCAGCCGCACGCGCCCTCGGCCTCGGCGACGCGGCGCGCCTCCTGGGCCACCGCGACGACACGCCCCGACTGCTCGCCGCGGCGGACCTGTTCGTCCTCTCGTCGGACAGCGAAGGGATGCCGGTTTCTCTGCTCGAAGCGATGGCCGCCGGGCTCCCCGCCGTCGCGCGGGCGGTCGGCGGAGTCCCCGAGGTCGTCGTCGACGGCGAGACCGGACTTCTCATCGATTCCGCGGATCCCGCCGTCCTCGCCGGCCGGTTCGCCGACGCGCTCGTCCCGGCGCGCCGCTCCGCCTTTGGCGAAGCCGCGCGCCGGCGCGCCGAAACGCATTTCTCGATCGAAGAAATGCTGGCGAAACACCGCGCGCTTTACGCGGCGGTCGTCAACACGTCGGGCCCTCGCGAGTGAACGCGCTCCTGCTCGGCTACTACGGAAACCGCAACTTGGGCGACGAGCTGATGCTCGGCGCGATCGCGGAGTGGCTCGCCGCGCAAGACGTGCGGGTCACGGTTCTCTCCGAGGACCCGGAGGTCACGCGCGAAAGGACGGGCCTGCCGGCGATCCTGAACGTCCCGCTCCTCGGGCAGTGGAACTGGAAGCGAAGCTATCTCGAGGGTGAGGCGTTTCGGCTGATCCGCGCGCTCGCTCGCGCCGATGGCTTGATCGTGGGGGGCGGCGATCTGATCCGTGACGACATGGGCTGGAACACGTTCACCTACGTGATGGAAAAGATCGTCGTCGCGCTCCTGATGAGAAAGCCGGTCTACTTCGTCAGCGTGGGGCTCGGCGTCCCGCGATCTTGGAGGGCGCGGCGCTTGCTCGGCTGGGCGCTCCGCCGCGCGCGCAAGATCATCGTCCGCGACCGCCGCTCGGTCGCGTTGTGCGAATCGCTCGGCTGCGCGCGGACGACGGTCCTCGCGCCCGACATCGCCGCGTACCTGCCTCGGCTCCTCGACCGCGCGGAGGCGGCGACGCCGGCCGCGCCGGCCGAATCGCCGGCCGATCCGACGCGCTCGGCGCCGTTCGCTCTCGTCTGCCTCCGGGGAGCGCCGGACGTCTTCGGCGCCTACCGGTTCGACGATGCGCAAGCCGCGTCTGTCGCGGAGGCGCTCGACTCGCTCGCCGGCGAGTTCGGCCTCGACGTCCGCTTCGTTCCGATGCAGCGCGCGAACGACGACGACGACCACGACCAACACCTGCGTGTCGCAGGTCGGATGACGGCCCGCGCCATCCTCGACGACCGGACACCCGGGATCCCGGAAGCCCTTCGCCTGTTCGCGCAGGCGCGCGTCGTCGTCGCCATGCGGCTCCACGCGGCGGTCCTGGCGGCCACGTTCGGCAAGCCGTGCATCTTCCTCCCGTACGACGTGAAGTGCGTCGAGTTCGCCCGGTCGGCCAACATCACGACGCTCCTGAGCTCGGATGAGTTGCTCGACCGAGGCGCGGTGCGCGCCTGCGTTCGTCGCGCGCTGCTCGACGAACCGCCGGCGGCCATCCGAGACAGCGCGTCGGTCTGGGAGTCGATCACGCTGCTCGACCAGCCCGCTACCGGCCGCCCGGTCGCGTAGGGAGAGCGCACCGGAATGCAGATCGTCCTGATCGCGACGCAGAGCCCCTTCGTCGTCCTGAACGGGTACACGCTCCGCGTCAGCGGCTTCGCGAGGCATCTGGCGCGCGTTCCGGGCGTGCGCCGCGTGAGCCTGATCTGCCCCGTGGAGGAGCACGACGCCGCCATCGCCGCGAGCTGGGCTCGAGAGCACGGCGTCACGATCCTCCCGTTCGATGGGCCCGTAGCCGCCAACCCCACGCGGCGGGACGGGCCGGCCCTATCCGCGCGGATCGAATCGGCGCTCTCCCGAATCCCGCCGCGGCCCGACGACGCCGTCGTCGTCGTGGCGGGACCGCAGGCATCGATCCTACTGGCGAAGACTCCATGCCGATTCGCGCGCGCCGCGGATTTGATGGACGAGGAATCCCCGCACTTGATCGGGTCGATTGTCGGTCGTCTTAAGAAAGGCCGCGCGCTACGGGCGATTCGAGAGCTCAAATGGTACCGGGATCACGTGAGCGCGCTCCCTTCCCTTTCTCGTTACGCGGCCGTCATCGTGTCGGCCCACGACGATGCCGACCGGCTCCGCCGGCGCGGCGTCGAGCGCGTGAACGTGGTGGGGAACGGTGTCCGAGTTCCCGACGAGTCCGGCGAGAACTTCGGCGCGCCGTCCGCGCGTCGCGAAGTCCCCCGGCTCGTGTTTCACGGTAACTTCGATTTTCCGCCCAACGAGGAGGCGGCTCTCCTGCTCACGAAGGCGATCTTCCCGCTCGTCCGCAGAGAATCGCCGAGCTGCCAGCTCGATCTCGTCGGACGGAACCCGACCGAATCGATCGCGCGCGCGATCGCCGGCGTTGAGGGCATCAATTTGACGGGCGAAGTTCCGGATCTCGCGCCCTTCCTCCGCGCCGCGAGCCTGGGCGTCTATCCGATCCTTCGCCGCACCGGCCTGCAGAGCAAGATCCTCGAGGCGTGGGCGCACGGGCTCTGCGTGATCACTACGCCGGCGGTCGTCGAGGCGTTCTCCCGGTTCTCAGGCGATGCGCGTCTGTGTGCTGTCGCGGCGGAATCGCCGGAGGCGTTCGCGCGCTCGATCATCCGTCTCTTGAAGGATCAGGAGACGTCGAAGTCGATCGGGCTCTCGGGCCGGCGACTCGTGCAAACGCGATTCGGATGGCCGAGCATCGCGCGAGAATTCGCCGAAGTGTGCGAGGCCGTGCTCGCCGATCACGTCTCCGGATCGCCGAGCCGCGCGAGGACTTTCGAGAGGAGCGAGGAGCGCGGGTAGCGGTCGAGGCGGGAGAGCTCGACCCACGCCACGTCCGGCGCCGGCCGCCGCGTCGATCGGTCGAGGAGCGAGGCGCGGAACGCGCGCACGAGGATCTTCCGGTTCATCACAGTGTGGCGCGCCGACGCCACGAGCGGGCCGAGCCTGAGCCGAAGGCCCGTCTCTTCGCGGAGCCGCCGCGAGAGCGCCGCCGGCGGGCCGCTCGCCTCGCGCGCGGTCACCTCGACGCTCGGAAGCTCCCAGAGCCCGCGCATCGCGCCGGCGCGCGCGCGGCGCACGAGCAGGAGGCGACCGCGGGAATCGTGCGCGACGGCCGCCGCCACGAGGACCGCGGTCGCCGGCCGTCTCGCCGCGCGCTCGGGGAAGCGATCGACCGCGTGCGCGGCGCGCGCGGCGCACGCGACCTCGAGCGGGCATTCGCCGCACGCGGGCTCGCGCGGCCGGCAGACGAGCGCGCCGATTTCCATCAGGCCCTGGTTGAACGAAGACGGATCGGCCGGGTCGAGCAGGCGGCGAGCGAGTGTCCAGAGCTGCGACTTCGTCGCCGCCGCGCGCGGGTCGCCTCCGACGGCGAAGAGCCGGGAGAGGAACCGCGCCACGTTGCCGTCGAGGATCGGCTCCGGCCGGCCGAACGCGATGCTCGCGACGGCGCCGGCCGTGTACCGGCCGATCCCCGGCAGCCGCGCGAGCGCCTCCGCCGTGGCGGGCACCTCCCCACCGTGCTCGCGGAGAATTTCGATCGCGGCGCGTCTTAGGTTTCGCGCGCGCTCGTAGTAGCCGAGCCCCGACCACGCGGCGAGGACCTCGGCCTCGCTCGAGCGGGCGAGCGACGCGACGTTGGGGAATTGCGCGAGAAACGCCTCGTAACGCGGACGCACGGCCTCGACCGTCGTCTGCTGGAGCATGATCTCCGAGACGAGGACGCGGAACGGCGCGGGATTGTCGCGCCACGGGAGCGATCGCTTGTTGCGCGCGTACCAGCGAAGGAGCGCGCGGCGAATCGATCGGACCGCGCGCTCGTCGGGGCTCGGCGCCATGCCGTCTACTTCGCGGCCGCCAGGTGCGGGAAGATTTCCTTCTCCACCTCAGGAAATCGCTTCATCGCCTTCTTCGAGAAGATGAGCGCCCCGTTCACCTCGACCTCGAACACGCCGCCCTTGCTTTCGATCAACTTCGGTTTGAGATGGAATCGCTTCTCGATCTCGGCCGCCAGACTGGAGGCTCGCGGAAGATAGTTTCACATCCCGCAGTAGGTGATCGTGACCGTCATGCCGCACTCCTTTCGGTGGGGGCCGCCGCGCGCCGCCGCGCGCCGAAGACCGCGTCGAGTGAGAGTGTGCCGCCGCCTAGGCGCACGACCGGCAAGACGGCGGCGAGCATCGCGACGTCGCGAATGACGACGTCGATGCCGACTTTGTGGCCTTCGCCGGTAGTCGTCGAGAAGCAACCGCACGAGATGTCGATCCCGCGCGAAATGGCTGAGACGAGGGCCACGATGAACACGACGAGGAGGCCGCCGACGAGGAGCGCCGCGCCGCGCGACGCGAGACCGGCGACGAGCGCGACTCCGGCGAGCAGCTCGACCCACGGGACGAGCAGAGCGAACGCGTTGAGCGCCTGCGGCGGAATCATGTGGTAGTACGAGACGGCCCGCGCGAACGCGACCGGATGCTCTACCTTGTCGAGGCTCGCCGCGATGAAGACCGCGCCGACGACGACGCGGAACACGAGCCGCGCGTGCGGATGGCGGTACACGGCGAGGAGGGCGCTCACTGCGGCTCGCTCTCGCCGCCGCCGCTCTCCTCGATCGTCGGGTCGTCGCCCGTTTCGGTCTGCCCGCCCGCGGCCGCCCACCCCTCGTATCCGTCGAGCAGAAGGCTCGCCTGGGTGACGCCAGCGTCGAGGAGCGCCTTCGCCAGCTTTTCGACGTGGCCCGGTTCCGCGACGGCTCCGTAGACGACCGTCCGCGTGTCGCCCGTCAAGAACGAGCCGATCGCGGCGTAGCGGTCGAGGAACTCGTCCGGTTCAACGGAGAATGCGCCCGCGACGTGCCCCGCGCGGAACGCGTCGGCGTCACGGGCGTCGAGGAACACGTGGTCGCCGGCGTCGAAGCCCGCCGCCGCGTCGCGCGCGGAGATCACCGGGAGGTCGACGTCGAGCGAGTAGAGGCGCGCGTCGCCCCGCAACGGCACCGGCTCCTTGCGCGCCGCGTTCGAACCGATGGCGATCCCCGCAGAGAGCACGACGAGCACGGCCCCTTCAGCGAACGCGCGCGCGAGCCCGCCCCCGTTCCCACTCACGCGGAGCCGCCCGGCATCTAATTCTTGACGGACCCCATCATCGGAAGCTCGCGCCGCGCTTCGCCCGGGTCATCCGTTTCGATAATCAACTTTCCGGTCACCCGACCGGTCGTCTTCGACCCCGACACCGTGCAACGCACCTCGTACGACAGGCCGTCCTTGAGCGTGGTGAGCGTCGCGATCACGTCGGGGGTCGTCGTCCGCGCGGACTTCACCTTGATCGGGTGCGTCGCCGGCGCGTCGATCTTCAACACGACCGCCTGCGCCGCGCCGGGTGCGAACGAACCGAAATTCACCTTCGTGTCGCTGATCTTCAGGTCGCCCAATATCGTGCCGAAGAGCGGCACCTCGACGACCGGCTTCTTGGCGAGGTTGCTGAAAATCCTCACGCGATTGCTGATCGGGCCGACGGGCGCGTCGCCGGTGAGCGACACCATCACCTTGTACGATTGCGATTCGCCCGCCTTCGCCGGGATCTCCTCGAACGACGCCTTGATGAACGGCGCGTCGCCCTCGACCTTGATGATCTTGAAATCGATTCCCTTCTCGGCGGAGATCTCGGTCTCCTGATTCGCGGGGGTGCCGTGAGCTACCTCTCCAAACGTGATCGCGTTCGGCAGGTTCAAGTCGCGCTTCACCTTCGCCTTCACGATCAACGTCGTCACCGAATCGGGCGCGTTGCTGTAGACGGTCACGACCTTCGACTGATCGCCGAACGTCTTCTTCGAGTTGTAGCTCACGCGGATCTCGCCCTTCGCGCCGGGCGCGATGGCGCCCTGCGTCGCGATCGCGGCGGTGCACCCGCACGACGTGTGCGTTCGCGTGACGACGAGCGGAGCGTCGCCGACGTTCGTAAACGTGAACGTATGGGCCAGCTCCTCTTCCTGAATCATCTCGCCGAAGCTCCACTCGTACTCCGAAAACGAGATCTTCGGCGCGGGGCCGGCGAGAGTCGGGGCCGCGGCGCCGAGCCACGCCGCGAAACCGACCAGAAAGGCGAAGGACGATCTCGAACTGAGCAACATGATTTCATTCCTCCTTAATGATTCGAATCCCGCCCCGGGTGCGGACGTGCCCGCATACACACCGGGGAGAGCGCTGGGTTTCAAGCGCCGGGAAATTGACCGCGGCCATCATAGCGTCGGCCGGCAGGGCGTTCAAGCCGCTCCTCGCAGCCGGACGGCACAGCCGGACGGATCCTTGACCGGCTCGCAGGCGGACCCCTATCCTGCTCGCGCCCCGGTGCCGCGACGCTGGCCCACCGCGCGGGCGCGCCTCGCGAACGACAGACCGAAACGGACTCTCGTGCCGCCCTTCGACGACGCCGCACTCCTCGCTCTGCGCTCCGAGTTCCCGATCCTCTCGCGCTGCGTCTACATGATCTCCAATTCGCTCGGCGCGATGCCGCGCGCGGCAGCCGAGCAACTGGCCGCGTACGCCGACGGGTGGGCGTCGCGCGGCGTGAGGATCTGGGAGGAGGGATGGTGGGACATCGCGATCTCGCTCGGCGATCGGGTCGGCGCGGTAGTCGGCGCGCCCCCGGGTTCGATCACGATGCAACCGAACGTCACCAGCGCCGAGATGGTTCTCCTGTCGTGCTTCCGATTCGACGGCCGCCGCCGGAAGGTCGTCCTCCTCGACATGGAGTTCCCGTCGATTCAGTACTTGTACGAGGCGCACCGCGCGTCGGGCGCGGAGATCGTCCGAATCCCATCTGAGGACGGCGTGACGATCCCGCTCGATCGGCTGCTCAAGGCGATCGACCGCGACACGCTTCTCGTTCCGATCTCGCACGTCCTCTTCCGGAGCGCGTACGTCGTCGACGCCGCGGCGATCGTCGCGCGCGCCCGGGAGGTCGGCGCGCTCGTCATCCTCGACGTGTTCCAGTCGGCGGGAACGATGCCGGTCGATCTCGCCGGGCTCGGCGTCGACGCGGCGGTCGGCGGGTGCCTCAAGTGGCTCTGCGGCGGGCCGGGAGCGTGCTTCCTGTACGTGCGGCCCGACCTGGCCGATCGGCTCGAGCCGAGGTTCACCGGCTGGTGCGCGCACGAGTCGCCGTTCGAGTTCGAGGCGGGGCCGACGCGGCGCGCGCGCGGGGCGCGCCGCTTCCTCACCGGGATGCCCGCGGTCCCCGCCCTGTACGCCGCGCGCGCCGGGATCGACATCGTAGCGGGCGCGGGGATCGATGCGATCCGCGCGAAGTCGATCCGCCAGACGCGATTGGCTATCGAGGAGGCGGACGCGCTCGGGCTTCGCGTCAACACGCCGCGGCGAGACGCCGATCGCGGCGGCACCGTCTCGATCGAGCCGCCCGACGCGGCGGCTGCGCCGGCCGTCTGCCGCGAGCTGTTGCGGCGCGAGTTCGTCGTCGATTACCGGCCGCTCGCCGGGATCCGCCTATCGCCGCACTTCTACTCGACAGACGATGAGGTGCGGGCGACCGTCCGCGAAATCCGGAAAGTCGCGGACGAGCTTGGCGGCGCACGCCGGGGCGCAGAATCCGCCCCACGCTGACCCCGATTTTGACCCTTGACCCCCCCGCGCGGCGTCGGCTAGATTCGGCCTGACCGTCGAGACTGAATCTCAACTAACCCCTCTCTCGGAGCGTCCGACATGATGCAGGTTTTCATCATCACCCTGCGCGAGGGCCTCGAGGCCTTCCTGATCGTCGCGATCAGCCTGGCCTATCTCAGAAAGAGCGGGCGGGGAGATCTGGTCCCCGCCGTGCGGTGGGGAATCGCCGTCTCGATCCTCTTGAGCGTCGGGGCCGGGTTCCTCTTCCAGCGTGCGTCGAACCAAGCGTTGTGGGAGGGCGGGCTCGCGATCTTCGCCGCCGTGATGGTGGCATCGCTCACGATCCACATGCTCCGCGCCGCGAAAAAGATGAAGCGCGAGATCGAAAGCCGGCTGCACGCGTCCACTCTCCGGTCCGGCGGGGCGGCCTTCGCGGGCGTCTTCCTGTTCACTCTCCTGATGATCACGCGAGAGGGGATGGAGACGTCGCTCCTATTGATCGCGCTTCTGTTCCAGGTCAAGTCGGCGCACATCGTCGTCGGCGCGGTCGCGGGCACGGCCTGCGCCGCGGGAATCGCGTGGCTCTGGTCGCGGTACGGCCACCGCGTCAACCTCTCCCGCTTCTTCCAGGTGACCGCGGTCTTCCTGTTCGTGTTCGTCATCCAGTTGCTCATCTACGGATTCCACGAGTTGACGGAGGCGGGCGTATTGCCGAACAGCGAAGCGCTCCACTGGGCGACCGAGCCTTACGGGCCGGACGGCATGTACGGCAAGTACCTCTCGTACTTGCTCGTTCTCTTGCCGCTCGGGTGGCTCGCGATCAGCTCGATCCGCGGCGGGCGCCGCGCGCCCGCCCACGCGACGACCGGCGGGACGACGAGCGCCTAACGATTTCGGAGCGCGTGAGAGGCCGGCATCGTGACGCCGCTTTAGCTCTCGATCAGCGCGGAGAGGAACTCGATCGGGTCGGGCGCCGAGAGGAACGGCGCACCGACGAGCGCCGCGTCCGCTTTCCCGCGCAGCGATCGGAGATCCGCCGCGGTCTCGACGCCGCCGCGGGCGACTAGGATCGCGCCGGCGGGGGCGTGCGCGAGGAGCTCGGCGCGGTCGGCGCCCGGCGCGCGCGCGTCGACCGACACGATCCGCGCGCCCGCCCCGATCGCTCGGTCGATCCCGTCGCGGTCGACCGCCTCGACGACGCACTCCATCCGCATGTGCCGGCCGACTTCGAGCAGCTTCGCGAGTGCGCGCTCATCGAGAAGCGACGCGTGCAGGATTGCGGAGTCGGCGCCCAAGAGCCGCGACCGGAACAACTGGTTTTCGCGCACGAGATAGTCGATTCGCAGAACCGGAACGGCGGCCGCGGCTCCGACGAGCGCGAGGTCCAGCTCGCTCCCGCCGTGAAGCTCCGCGTCGGTCGCGACGCCGATCGCGAGCGCGCCGACTTCCTCCGCCTCGCGGACGAGAGCTGCGTAGTCGAGCGGCTCGGGAATCGCGCTGCCGTAGGGATCGCGCCGGAACAATTCGACGCAGACGCCGACCTCTTTCCGGTCGCTCGCCACGTAGTACGCGAAGTCGCGCGCGCTCGGCCGAACGTTTCGGATGTCGACGGCGCCGAGCGCGTCCGCCTCCGCCGTCTTTCGCTCTCGGAGTTTCTCGAAGTCGATCATCGGGTCGGCCGGCGATCCTAGCACACGGCCGCTGACGCCGCCGCGCGGCGCTGATAAGATCCGGCTCGATGCTCACGACCGTCCTGTTCGACATCGACGGCACGCTGATCCTCTCGGGGGGCGCGGGGGCGCGCGCGCTCGACCGGGTGTTTTTCTCGCTGCACGGGCTGTCGAACGCCGTCGATGGAATTCGATTCGAGGGGATGACCGACCCCGCGATCGTCCGCGAAGCGTTCGCGCAGGCGGCGGGCCGCGAACCGACGGCTCGCGAGATGTCGGATCTCTTCGCCGCCTACATCCCGGTCCTGCGTGAAGAGGTCGTTGCGTCGCGCGGCTTCTCGGTCATGCCCGGCATCGAATCGCTCCTCGAGCACTTGGCGCGGCGCGACGACGTCCTGCTGGGGCTCGTCACGGGAAACGTCGAGCCCGCCGCGTGGATTAAGCTCGCGCGGCCGCGACTCGATCGGCACTTTCGGTTCGGCGGGTTCGGCTCCGACTCGGAGTTTCGCGATCACCTGACGCGCATCGGGATCGCGCGCGGCCACGCGCTCGCGCGACGGCTCGACGGAGCGCGCGCGCATTCGGGCGACGCGCCGCCGCGCGCGATCGTCATCGGCGACACGCTGCACGATATTCGCGCCGCGCGCGCGGTCGGCGCGTACTGCGTCGCGGTGGCGACCGGCTCGACGCCGATCGAGACGCTCGCGGCGCATGCGCCCGACCTGTTGCTCCGCGACCTCAGCGATCCATCGCCGCTGATCGGTGCGCTCGAAGCGGCGTAACGCTCGCCGCGCCGATCGCTCCGCTCACCACTCGAGTCCCTCCAACCGAAACCAGACGCTCCACGGATCGCCCGCTCCGTCGTTCCGGTGGATGATGTCGAGCCGCGCGCTTTCGATCGTCGGGATCCAGACGCGGCGCTCGATCCCGAGTCCGAATGAGCTGCGGATCGCGCCGTCGAGCCCGCCGCGAGCGCGCGCCACGCCGGCCGCCTCGCCCCACGTCGTCCCCACGTCGACGAAAGGGATGAAGCGAACGTGCAGCGCCGGGATCAGGTCGGGTCCCTCGGCGTACTCGACGCGCGCCGACGCGCGGCTGCGGCCGGCAAATTGGAGCCGATCGTAGCCGCGAAGGTTCGCGTCGCCGCCGAGATGCGGGCCCGATTGCGCGGGCGGCGACCCGCCGGCGTGCGCGCCCTCGACCGCGAGCGTGAGCACGCCGCCGCCTGGGAGGATCGGCCGGAGCGCGAGGCGGGCGCGTTGCCACGAGTAGCCGAAGTCGCCGCCGAGACCGCCACCCGCGACGCCGGCTTCCCCGCCGAGGGTGACGACTCCGCTCCGTGCGGTGACGTCGGATCGAATCGAAACGTCGCGCGTGCGACCCTCATCGATCGCCGGGTTCGGCGCCTCGATCGGGTCGCCGCCGTCGAGGAGAGAGAAGTCGGTCGCGGCCGGAACGGAGCGTTCCTCGCGATCGAAGTACGCGAGCGCGATCTGAGAGCCGCGCGATCGCCGCGGCCAGATCGTGACCCGGCCGCCGCGCGTCTCGAGATAGTCCGCGCGATCCTGGCCGGCGACGAGCGCGAGCGCCGCGTTCGCGCGCTGCGGTTCGGAGCCGAACGGGACGACATCGACGCCGCCTTCGACGCGCAAGGCCGGGCCGCGCGTCTTGCGGCCGAGGCTCAGGCCAGCGCCGCCGACCCATCGATGATTCGAGGTCTCGTAGCCGGCGAACCCGTCGAGCGCGAGCGAGCGAGCGAGCTCGGCGCCCATCCCCGCGCCGGCGCGGAATCCCTCCACGCGGTTATACGTCGAGTGAGCGAGCGGATGAAGCGAGATGCGCGCGCCGCGAGGCCCGCGCCACTCGGGCGTGTGCGCGCGCGCCGCCGCAAACCCGCCCGCGTCGAGGAGCATCGCGATGCTGTCGACTCCGGCCGTGTCGAGCGCGATCGATTCGGGCATGAGAAGCGAGTCGAGCGCGGCGCTCCGGTTCGCGAGCACGCTGTCGACGCTCCGCATGTCGAACGGCGGCGGCTCGTCGGCGCGCGACGCCGCCGCGAACGCCGCGAGGAACAGCAGCGCGAGGACGCTCGCCGCACCGCTCACTTTCCGCGCTCCGTAAACAGCGCGTCTTCGATCGGAATGTCGAAGGCGTAGTCGCTGAACAGCGCGACCGCCTCGACGGAAGACGGCAAGTCGCCGATCGGAAGGAATCCGAGGCCAAGGTCCGCGCGCGCCGTGATTCGCTTCTCGACCCATCGCCCCCCGACGTTCTGCCAGTCGCGCGTCAGAAGGCTCACCGACTTGAGGATCCACGGGAACGGGATGCGTTTGAGGTCGTACTCCTCGCGGACGATTTGGTATTGCGGCGAGACGAGCCACATCCGCCCGCCCGGCAAGATTTCGAAATCGGAGAGCGGCTCGAACGCGATTTCATACAACACGCTCTGCGCGGTCAGGCTCCGGTGGACAAGCGAAAAGCCAAATTTGTCGAGACGCTCGAGATAGATCGGAAGCTCGGCGAAGTCGCCGGCGTCGCCTTCGCCGTCGTCCGAGGAGACGTCGATCGACGAGTCCTCGTCGTCCCACGGCCCGCGCTTTCCGCCCGAGGAGATCTCGTAACGCGACTCGCGAATCGGGACGGTCGCCCTGCGGCCGGGCGCGCGGTAGTAGACACGCTCGGCTCGCTCGATGCAGCGCGACTCCCATCCTCCGCGGCGGCCCTTCATCGTGATCTTCGTCGTCAGCGTGAACGCCATCGTCGTGATCCCGTCGTATTTACGGCGCTCTCCCTCTTGCGCTTTGCGGATCATCTCGATGAGAGGGACACGCGTGCTCTCGACGCGAATCTCCGCGCGCTCGCCGGTGATGAGCGCGCCCAGCGTGTCTTCGGCGGCGAGGATGAGCGGAGCGGTGCGGGTCGAATCAGCTGGCGCTACGGCATTGTTCGGCGCGGCCGCGCCGCTCTGCGCGAGCGAACCGCGCGAGAACGCGGGCGTCGCGGCGGCCGCGGCAAGCGCGGCGAGCGCCGCATGGACCAGTAATCGAGTGCCGTTCGTCATCGGAGTCGGGAAGTATACGCCGCAAGGGTCGCGGCCGGTTTCAGGGAAGAGTGCGCTCGCACTGCCTCGGCCCAGAGGGGCTTGTGTGCTCCCTTGTCTGTGCGGTATCGTGATGGGCACTCGTCGGCGCCCGCAATCCGGAAGATCGTGTCGGCGTGGCGTAGCGAGGCTCATCCCTCCAACCGACAAGGAGGCCCCGGAGATGGCCCAACCGAGAGAGAGAGAGAGAGAGCAAATTAGGTTCCGAATTGGTCCAGCCATGGTAGCCGCGCTCGTGATCCTTCTCGCGATACTGTTTCTTCCCCCGTCTTGCTTCGCCATCCACACGATCGTCTTGAACCCTGCGGCGGTGATCCAACTCGATGCTCCAAGTGGCGGAGCGAGAACTCTGTTGGCACTCCCCGATCTCGGATTCATCGCAGGACACGACGTTCTGGGCGCGAAGATCCTCTTCACGGTCCCCACACAGAACCGCCTCACGACGTTCGAAGTCCGCCCTGTCGCCACGCCGTGGACCTCGGGCGCTGTGACCTGGGATTCACCGTGGAGCCTTCCGGGGGGCGACTTCGCCGACAACATCTTTGCAAAGTGCACACTCTTTCCGTCCGGGCATGCCGATGGCGCCGTCGTGATCGATGCGACGGTCCTGTTCCAGGCCTACGCGGACGGGATTCTCCAAGAGCGCGGGCTTCTCCTCCGTCCCCTTCCAAACGAAGGCTCGGGGTTCGGCGAATCGATTTCGGCGGCCTTGACGTCGCCCGACGCGATTCGCATCGAGATCACCCACGAGATGAGCGAGTGAGGCGCGGCCATGGACAAGCGCACCTCGTTCGGGATAATGGCTCTCTGTCTATGCTGCCTGTGCCTCACCTCTGCACTTCCGGCTATCGCCCAGGACCAGTTCTGCGGAATGTCGGTCGATACAAGCCAATCGCTGGTGGGAGAGTGTACGCCGCTCTTGCCGGACGCGATCGACACGGTTCGCGTCCTCATAGTGTTCGTAAAACCGACGGATGCGATCTTCGTCGGGAGCTGCTCGAATGACCCGGATGACGGGTGGCCTGTGGATTCGACCGATGCGTTGCCGCCTTACGCCGGTCGACTCGTGTGCCCGACACTGGAGATCGCTGGGGATCCGGACCAGAACTCTGCGTATCCGTACCGTGGAAACCTCACGTATTTCTATTTCGACATGTCGGGAGGGAAGCATGTCGTCTGGGGGGACGTGTTCCCGAGAACGATCCGCCTCGCACATACGGCCAACTGGTACGATCTCCTGGACAATGACGGTCTGAACAACAACGGCTACAAGTACGCAAACGAGGAAGTCCTCGATTCGATCGATGTGGAGATCGATTTTGCCGATCCCATCTACCATCAGGATGGCGACAACCAAATCGACATGCCGCTCATCCTGATCTACAGGTACGCGCCCGGGAACGCGCTCGGGCCACCGGCCGCCACACTTGAATTGAACGGCCACGAATCCTGTTACACGACGGACAACGCACTTGACGGTGCTCCGGTCAAGATCAGCAAGGGCCTCGGCATTGCCCAGGAGGGGTCCTTCTTTTCCGCTGCGATGGCAACCCTCCTGCATGAGTGGGGACATCAGATACTTGGAGACGCGTGGTCCGGTTGTGATGTTTGACCTTGCCCGGACTTGATGGACACCTCGAAGAGGTGGGATTCTCCCACCGGGGGGTGTTCGATGGCGAAGCGGACGTACACGAAGGAGTTCAAGGTCGAGGCGGTGCGACAGGTGGTG
>Ga0247727_10000653_pt1 | contig 84976 bp, 75 predicted proteins | sample WisWelCaveWW1625_FD_202498 | JGI IMG/M metagenome (GOLD analysis project Ga0247727, IMG submission 202498) | Biofilm microbial communities from Wishing Well Cave, Virginia, United States - WW16-25 | ecosystem: Environmental > Aquatic > Deep subsurface > Groundwater > Cave microbial mat | place...
TTCAAAATCACCGCGCCCACCAAGGCTTGAGCCGGCTCTCAGCCGGGGATACTTCAGGCGGCTTCAGCCGCAATCCGACTTTCAGTCGGATTCAAACCTACCGGCTTTTAGCCGGTAGTCCGTTAGCTGACGGAGATGACCCCAGCTAACCCGGCGCTGCGGTCGACGATTCGCTCGTAGGGGCCGTGGCTGCCGAAGCACTTGCCGTTGAGGACATCGGTGCGGGGACCCGCTTTCGAATTCCCGACGTCGTCGTGGTCGCCGGTCCGATGCCCGAGGGCCCTGTGACCACGGCTCCCCCGCTGGTCGCTATCGAGATTCTTTCTCCCACTGACCGCGCCGAAGAATTGCAGGAGAAGATCGACGAGTATCCGGCATGCGCCGCAGCCCGGCTCGCTTCCATGACGACGGCGCCGTCGACTTACCAGCCTTCCTGAATCCTGCCGGTCAGCGATCGCAGGAACGCGACGAGGGCGCGCTTGTCTTCCGGCGCGAGATGGAGAGGCCTGACGGCGCCGTGGAGGCCGGGGTTGTGGTTGCCGCCGCGGTTGTAATAATCCACCACCTCCTCCAGCGTCGCCAGGCTGCCGTCGTGCATGTAGGGCGCGGTGCGCGCGATCTCGCGGAGCGTCGGCGTCTTGAACGCCCCGCGGTCACTCGCCGCGCCGGTGACGGCGAAACGGCCGACGTCCAGCAGCCGGCCGCCGCGCCAGGCGATCCCGGTGTTGTGAAACTGCTCGTCGCTGAAATTCGAACCGGTGTGGCACACCCAGCAGTTGGCCGTGCTGCTGAACAAATCCAACCCTTTTTGTTCCGGCCGCGTGAGCGCGCCGGTTTCCCCGTACAGGTGGCGGTCGAAACGCGAGTCCCCGGAGCGGATGGTGCGGACGTAGCTCGCCAGCGCGCGCGCGATTTCGGCGGCGGTGAGCTTGGTCCGCGTTTCGAGCCCGGCCGGGGTCAGCGCCATTTCGACGGGATTGAAGATGGGCTCGAGGACCTGTTTTTCGAGCGCCGGCGCGCGGCCGTCCCAAAAATGAGAGGCGCCATAACCGCGGTTTATCAGCGTGGGAGCGTTGCGCGTGCCCTGCTTGCCGTCGACGCCTTGGGCGACGGCGCGGCCGTCGGTGAACGCGCGCTCCGGGTCGTGGCAGGAGGCGCAGGAGAGCGAGCCGTCACGGGAGAGGCGGCGGTCGTGGAATAACAGCCGCCCGAGTTTGACTTTGGCCGGCGTCAGCGGATTGTCATCGGGAACCGGCATGTGGACGTCCAGTCCCAGCGGGACAACCTGGGGCGCGGCAACAGCCGCGGCAGCCAGCAAGACGGCGTACAGTACCCGCATCCGTTATCCTTCCATTCTAAGTTCCAACGACGGAAACCGCTCCCTGTGGTCGCGGCTCGGTAGGTTTGACTCGCCCTTCGCCCGCACCCTATACTGGCCCCTAATCTGGGCAGACGCACCTTCCTCAAGCTGGTCCCCGCGGTCGGACTGCGCGCCGCCGCCGAGACGGCCCGTACGGAGACCGACGGCATGTTGCGGATCGGCGACCGCCGCGAGTTTGTTCTGGGGCTGTACCAATTACCGAACCGCCCCGACCCGTGGAAAGAGGCTCGGCAGGCGGGCTTCGGTCTGGTCCACGCCGAGGGATCCCGGGCGGAGCTGGACACGGCGGCCGCTCACGGGCTGCGTGCCTGGGTGACTATCGGCTCCGTCAATCCGAGGCGGCGCGCGTCCGACGAGGCGCGCATCCGCAAGATCGTCGGGGAGCTGAAGGATCATCCGGCGCTTCTGTTCTGGGAGACCGAGGACGAGCCGACTTATCTCTATCAGAAACCCGGCGCGCGCGTGCCGGTGGATCACATCCTGGCCGCACACCGTTTTGCAAGAGCCCTCGACCCGGCGCACCCGTTCTATCTCAATCACGCTCCCACCAACCTGGTGGAGACCTTGCGGCAGTACAACGAAGCGAGCGACATCGTGGCGACCGATATCTACCCGGTGATGCCGCGCGGGCTGCGGCAGCAGTACGGACTCTGGCCGGACGGCCGACACGGCGATCTGCCGGACGACTCCGTCAGCCAGGTGGGTCGGTATGCCGACAAGATGCGCGCTGTCGCCGGCCCCTCCCGCGCCGTCTTCATGGTGCTGCAAGCGTTCGCCTGGGAGATGCTGCGGAAGCCGGGAGACCGGCACGCGAACATGGTCCTCTACCCGACGCGCGAGGAGCTGCGCTTCATGAGCTGGCAGGCGATCGCGCACGGAGTGAACGGCCTGTTGTTCTGGGGCCTGAAGAACACGCCGCCGGGGGCGCCGCTGTGGGAGGATTTGCAGGCCGTGGGAGGCGAGCTGCGCGCGCTGGGGGACGAGTTGGCCGCGCCGCGGCGGGCGCTCGAGCTGCGGCTCGATTACCAGGATACGGGCCACAGCCTGGATCGCGGCATCGAATGGATCGCCAAGCCCTCCGGCAAGGACGTGCTGCTGGTTGCGGTGAACGCCGACCGCAACCCGGTCGAGGTCACCTTCACCGCGGCCCGGCCTCCGCGAGGGGTGACCCTGCTGCCCGAATCACGCCCCGCGCGGGTCGAACGCGGCGCCTGGAGAGCGACCTTCCCCGGCTTCGGCGTCCGGCTCTACAAGCTGCGGTGGTGACACCGTCTCAGATCCTGATCCCCACCGACCACAGCAGGTAGCCCACCGCCTGCCGGCTGCACAGCCACCAAAGCTGCCAGTCCTGGCGTGGAGGCGATGGCCTCGGCGAGCCGTAGACCCGCAGTCCCTGGGCTTGCAGCATTTTCCGGGCGCGGAAAATGTGGTAGCCGTCGCTGACCACGACACAGGAGCGGAGGTTCATCCGCCGCATGATCTCGGCCGCGGCGGTGGTGCTGTGCATGGTGCTCTCGCCCTCCGGCTCGACGATGATCGCCTCCGAGGGCACGTTGCGTCGTATCAGGTACGCGCGCCCCACTTCGCCCTCGGTGAACACCGGGTCGCCGCCGGCGCCGCCCGTGGTCAGGATGCGCGGGGCCAGCTTTCTGCGATACAGCTCCAACCCGTGATCCAGCCGGGCCCTCAGCACGGGCGAGGGTCTTCCGCGGTACTCGGCGGCGCCCAGGATCAGGATCACGTCGGCCGGCTGCGCCTCATCCCGCGTGGATTCGCGCCGGATCTCGAAGGTAAGCTGGACCAGGCGGACCCCTCCGGCCACGATCGCCAGGCCGGCGGCGATCCAAAGGGCGCGTCGAACCAGATGAGAGATCCGCAATTGCGTTATGATGCTTGTGGGACAGGCGTCCTCGCCTGTCCAGACTGCTGCCACGGGCTGTTAGCGTTTCCCCGTCCTAGACAGTCTACGACGATTCCGACGGCGGCAGGACACGATGACCAAAGGCGAGTCGCTCACCAGCGCCAAGAATCCTCTGCTGCGCGAAGTCCGCCGGGCGGTCGTCCGGGGCACGCTCACCGAGGACGGCTGCGCGGTCGCCGAGGGCTTCCACCTGCTGGAGGAGGCGCTGCGCAGCGAGTGCCGCGTGAAGGCCGTGCTGGTGGCTTCCTCGGTGAAAACGGCGGTGGAAGGCCACGTCGGCGGTCTGCAAGGGGTGAAGGTTCACGAAGTCGAGGACACGCTGTTTGCGGCTCTCTCGACCACCGAAGCCACGCAGGGCGTGCTGGCGCTGGTGCGCCCGCCTGCCTGGACACTGGAACAACTGTTTCGCGGCCGGTCGCTGGTGGTGGTTCTGGACGGCGTGCAGGACCCGGGCAACGCCGGAACCGTGGTGCGCGCCGCGGAGGCGTTCGGCGCCACAGGCGTGCTGTTCGTCAAAGGGTCGGTGAACCCATACCATCCCAAGACGCTGCGCGCCTCGGCCGGATCGATATTTCGCGTTCCCCTGGTCGCCGGGGTCGATGGAGCGCTGGCGCGCGCCGCGCTCGAGCAGCACCGGCTGGACATTTACGCGGCCATGCCCGGCGGCAGCAAGTCGCTCACCGAGGTCGACCTGAAGCGACGCCTGGCCCTGATCATCGGCAGCGAGGGGCGCGGCGTGAGCGCCCGGCTGCGTGGGTGCGCCCTGGACCTGCGCATCCCGACCACCGGAGTCGATTCGCTGAACGCCGCCATGGCCGCGGCCATTCTTCTCTACGAAGCGCGCCGCCAGAGGGCCCTGTGAGCCTGTTCGAGTCCACGCCGCTGGAGGAACCCGCGGCCGGCAAGCGCCCGCTCGCTGAACGGATGCGGCCGGAGTCGCTGGAGGAATTCGTAGGCCAGGAGCACATCCTGGCTCCGGGAAAGCCGCTGCGCACGCAGATCGAGCGGGACGAGGTCGGCTCGCTGATCCTGTGGGGACCGCCCGGAGTCGGCAAGACCACGCTCGCCCGTCTGATCGCCGCCCGCAGCAAGGCCGACTTTCTGCCGTTCAGCGCGGTGCTCAGCGGTATCAAGGAAGTCAAAGCCGTCATGGCGGATGCGGAGCGCAGCCGCCGGCTGGGTCGCCGAACTGTGATCTTCATCGACGAGATCCATCGCTTCAACAAGGCGCAGCAGGACGCCTTCCTCCCTTACGTCGAGCGCGGTGACGTGATCCTGATCGGCGCCACCACCGAAAATCCGTCCTTCGAGGTGATCTCGGCGCTGCTCTCGCGCACCAGGGTCTACACCCTGCGTGCGCTCTCGGTGGAGGAAACGGCAGGCCTGCTGGAGAGCGCTCTGGCCGACACGAAAAACGGTCTGGGAGAGCGCCGGCTCCAGGCCGCCCGGGAGCTGCTCGTGCAGATCGCCGTCTACGCCAACGGCGATGCCCGCGCGGCCTACAACCTGCTCGAATTGGCGGTGTCCGCCTCCCCCGGCGGCGAGCTTTGCGCCCAGGCGGTGGAGGACGCGCTCCAGCGAAAGACGTTGCTCTACGACAAGTCCGGCGAGGAGCACTTCAACCTGATTTCGGCGCTCCAGAAATCCGTGCGATCCAGCGACGCCGACGCCGCCCTCTATTGGCTGGCACGTATGCTGGAAGCCGGCGAGGATCGCCTCTACATCGCCCGCCGGCTGGTGCGCATGGCGATCGAGGACATCGGCCTGGCCGACCCGCGGGCGCTCGAGCAATCCATCGCCGCCATGCAGGCCGTTCACTTCCTCGGTATGCCGGAAGGAGACCAGGCGCTGGCCCAGGCCGCCATCTACCTGGCCGTGGCTCCCAAGTCCGACCGCGCCTGCCAGGCGCTCAATGACGCACTCCAGGAAGTTCGGACGGGCATCAACGAGCCCGTACCGCTCCAGCTTCGGAATCCGGTGACCGGCGCGATGAAGCAGTGGGGCTACGGCGAGGGCTACCGCCACGCACATAAGTTCGCCGGCGCCCTCGTGGAGATGGTCTGCCTGCCGGACGCGCTCCGGGAGAAGCGCTTCTACTTCCCCTCCGATCGCGGCGTGGAACGACGCATCGCCGAGCGGCTCGAAGAAATCCGCAAGGCGCGTACGATGCCCGGCTCGCCTACTTCCTCGCCGTCACCGTGATCTCGATCCGCGCCGTGCCTACCAGCTTGGCCACACCTACCGTGGTTCGCGTCGGCCGAGGCTCCTTGAAGTAGGTGACGTAGACGGAGTTCATCCGCTGGAACAACGCGATGTCGGTCAAGTAGACTTGAACGGCCACGGCGTCGTCGAAGCTCATCCCGGCTTCCTTGAGAACCAGCCCGATGTTGTCCAGGGTTTGCCGAACCTCGGCCTCGAACTCCTCGGGGATCTTGCCGGTGGCCAGATCCTGGCCGACCTGGCCGGCTACATGCAAAGTCCCATCGGAGATCAGGATTCCAGGACTGAACGGTCGTCCCTTCGGGAACTCCTTGGGATGAATCAGCTTCTTGTTGGCAGCCGGCAACAGCGCGGCGGTCAACAGGGTCACCAAAACGACGTTGCGTACTCTGTTTCGCATACTGGCATATTACCTTGATTCTGGGGCCTCGGGTTCAGAAAGTACTGAGTGCGGACGACCTCGGTACCATGCGGAAATCCCCCTAAATCACTATTGCCGCAGGGTTTCCCGACGGGCAAACTGAGAATCGAAATAGGGAGGACAGGGTGCATCTCACCACAGGAAACGCAGATCGGCGGGGTTCAAGCCGCTTTCCGATTGAACAGGATATCCGCTACAAGGTGTTGAGCAAGAAAAACTTCGATGAGGCGGGGATCGGCAAGACGATCAACATGAGCAGTTCGGGAATCTTATTCAGCGCCGACCATCTCCTGCTGCCGGGGCGTCGTCTGGAGATCTCGGTGAACTGGCCGGCACGGCTCAACAACACGTGCGCGCTGAAGCTGGTGGCCCGAGGCCGGGTGGTGCGATTCGATTCCGGCAAGGCCGCCATCGAGATACAGAATTACGAATTCCGCACGCAAGGTTCGCAGTCGCTGTCGGCTCACGTCAATTGATTCTCTCTCCTGGTGTTGAGGAAAGTGGTGGGATCCTCGGATCCCACCACATTCCGTAGCCGTGTTATGATCCTCTCCAAGTCGGGGACCTCGAGTCATGCCCTGGGGTAAGCTGGGTGTCTTGTTCGCCTGCGCCGCCATGCTGGCGGGGCAGAACCACGGCGAGGTTACCATCGACGTGCAGGAATGGCGCACCGAGCCGGCTCGTCACTTCTACATCCAGGGCGCCCTCAACGGCGACACGCAGTTTCACCTGTTCCTTCCTCAGGGCGAACAATGGAAGGGGCGGCTGCTACAGTTCCTCCAGGGCGGACTGGGAGGCGGGCTGAGCGGCCCACGGGCGGGCCACGCCGCCTATGCGCTGGCCAACGGCGCGATGTTCGTCGAGTCCAGCCAGGGTCACATCGGACCGACGTTCTACGAGGAGGACGACACGCCGGCCGAGTTGGCCTACGAAGCCAGCTACGCCGTGGTCCGCTACGCGAAGGCCCGCGCGGCGGAATTCTACGGTCGCGAGCCGGAGTATAGCTACCTGGTGGGCGGTTCCGGCGGCGGCTTCCGCTCCAGCGGCCTGCTGGAGCGATTCCCGAAGATGTACGACGGCGCGGTGCCGTTTGTCGGGGCGGGCGTGCTGAAGACGCACTGGCATCACGCGTCACTGTTTTCCTACTACCAGCCGGTTCTCCAGCCGCGGGTGCAGGCGTTGCGGGACGTCGTGCGGCCCGGCGGCTCGGGCAATCCCTGGGACGCGCTGGAAACCGACGCGCAGAAGCAGGCCATGCACCGGATCCTGGCCGCGGGACATCCTCGCGGAATCCTCGGGTCGCTGGCGCGCTGGCCGGTAGCCATACGGCTGATGGATTTCGTGCGGCACAAGCTGGACCCGGACTACTTCGAAGACTTCTGGAGGAAGCCGGGTTACGGCGGGGCGGCCGGCGAGTTCGAGGCGGAGCTGGTCGAGGGCAGGGAGGGATTTGTGCGGCAGGTGGAGCCCGAGCGCCGCCGGCTGACGATCGAGAGCGTGTCGGCCAAGGACGACCTCTACGGCTACACCATGGTATTCACCAGCGGGAAGCTGGCCGGCCAGTGGCGACGCATCGAGTCGAATCTCGGCGCGGCCGTGGTGTCAGGAGAGGTCGGGCCGGGCGTCGAGGATGTCCAGCCCGGTGACCGGTTCACGCTGAACAACCGCGATTTCCTCGCCTGGCGCGCCTATCACCGCCACATCGTCGACGTCGACGATCCGGCGCACCAGGAGTTCGTACGGGCCGGCAAGCCGACTCATACGCAGCGTTCGCCGGAAGCCATGAAGCACCTTTCGGAACCCGACCGGCCGCTGGGGAAGATTCAAGGGAAAATGATCGCCCTGTTCGGCGCCGACGATCACATGGTATGGCCCACGGAAGGGATGCGCTACCATCGCCTGGTCGAGCGCGCCCTGGGCGCCAAAGCCGGTGACCAATTCCGCATCCACTTCCTCGAAAAGGGACCGCACGGCCCCAACCTGGCGGCGATCCACAAGGCGCTCGACGACCTGATGGCGTGGGTGGAACTGAACACGCCGCCGGTTTCCGGCACACGCTACTCCGTCAGCGGCGTGAATAGTCTGTCATTTCCCAAGACGGCCGCACTCCGCGGCGGCTACCAGCCGGTAGTGACGCTGGCCGCCAACGGGAAGTCCGCCCGCATCGAGATCGCCGCGGGGCAGGAGGTCGCCTTCGAGGTCGTGGCCGAGGACCCGGACAACGAGGTGATCCGGGTGGAAATGGATTTCGACGCCGACGGCCAGTTCGAGCAGTCGCAGGAGGTGCGGGGAAAGCGGATCACCGCCCGCTTCACCCATCGCTACCAGGCCGCGGGCACTTACTTCCCGGTGGCCCAGGTCACCGATTCCACCACCAGCAACGGCAGCCGGGCGAAGGGGATTCAGAACATCACCAGCGTGCGGGTGGTGGTGCGTGCGACCCGGCGCTGACGCGCGTGCGCACCGGCGCTGAACGCGGCCCGCTCGCCGCCTATCGGAACAGGTCTTCCTCGGGCGGGCGAATAAGGCTGCGCGCGCCGGCAGCAGAGGGCTTCCAGCGCAGGCCTTCGATGAGGGCCACGGGAACCCCTTCCGCCTTTCGCATCACGAGGCCCGCCGCGGCGGCCAGCTCGTCCGCCAGGGCGACCACGGTCGCCTGGAGACGCCGCCCGAACCGGTCCGGACGGCCGCGGTAGTCCTCGAGCGGTTCGAGGCCATCGACGCCGATGGCTACGTTGACCAGCCCGAGCCGCCACGGGCGGCCGAAGGTGTCGCTGATAATCACGGCGCCGCATTCCAACTCGCCTCGAAGCCGCCGCGCCGAGGCGTCGGGGTCCGCCGGAAGCACGCTGACAAGATCGTGACCGGGCACGTCGGACTGGTCCACGCCGGCGTTGGCGGCCACGAAGCCGTGGCGTGTCTCGGCGATCAGCACACCACGTTCCATGCGCACGATGCGCCGCGCCTGGCCAAGGATGACCTCGATCAGCCGCGGATCCTTGCCCCACCTGCCGGCCCACTCGAGAGCGCGCGCGGACGGCTCGACGGTGGCGAGGTCGACCAGCGCTCCCTCGGCCTTGGACACGATCTTCTGCGCCACCACGAGCACGGTTTCGTGAGTAATCGAAATATTCGCCGCCACCGCTGCCTGCCGGATCAACGCGCCGATCGGGTCGCCCGGCCGGATTTCGGGCAATCCCGGCAGAGCTAGGATGCGGATGCCCATTGCGAGCGCAGCCATTGTGCGGCGCGGCAGCCGGGAGCGCGGGAGATCAGCTCGCGGAGGTCCTCGGGGGTATCGACGTCGAACAGCAGCCCCGGCGGGCGCCGCACTTCCACCGTCACGCCACGGGAGCGAGCCTGCTCGAGGTGGGCGCGAAAGCTGTCGGTTCCGAAACGGCTCTCGATGACGTCCGGCGGTGTTCGCACCAGCGCGTTGGTGCCGGCGCCGTCCGCCGAGGGAACGATCACGACGCCCGGCCGAGGGCCGGTCAGCAGTCCCTCGATCTCGGCTGCGGTCACCAGCGGAACGTCGATCGGCGCCAGCAGGACCGTGGTGGCGCCCAGATCCATCGCTCGCCGGGCGGCGTCGTCGGCCGAGCGGCTGTGCCCGTACTGCCCGGCCTCCTCGAAGACCGTCGCCCCGGCGCGGCGGGCGTGGCGCGCCGCGGCCTCGTCGCTGGTGACCACGGCAATCCGATCGATTCCCCGGGCGGCGCTCAGCACGGCCAACACGTCCTCAAACATAAGCCGCGCCAGCGCCTCGCGCTGCGGCCCGCTGAGAGCGCCGGCGAGCCGCTGCTTGGCCATGGGCGGCGCTTTCACCGGCAGCAGAGCGACAATCATGACACCCCAAGAGCGGCGGTCACGACACGTGCGAGCGCCCTTTTTTCCCGGGCGCCTTTCATGACGGTATCGGCTGCCACGACGCGCAGGCCCATCCGTTCGATCCGCGCCGCCTGGCGCTGGTCGGCGCGGTCCAGAACAAACAGGTCGACGAAATCCTGGTAGAGCCGCGCCACCTCCGCGGCGGAAGCGCGCATCCCCATGCTCTTCATCATACGGGCGGTCGGCCCCTTGAGCGCCCGGCCTCCGACAATCGGCGAGATCGCCGCCACCAGCGCCGGCGTCCGGCGCAGCGCACGGCGGATGCCCGGGACGGCGAGGATGGGGCCAATGCTGAGGAACGGGTTCGACGGGCAGACGATGATCGCCGCGGCGGATGCGATGGCTCCCAAAACGCCAGGCGCTGGCCGGGCCTTCGAGGCGCCCTCGTAACGAAGACCGAGCACGGCGTCGCGCGCGCGCCGGCGGACGAACCAGGTCTGGAACTCAAGCTCTCCGCGTCGAGTCCGGACGTGCGTCCGCACGGGCTGATCGGTGGCGGGAACCACACGTGCCCGAACCCGAAGGGCGCGGGCGATTTCGCGCGTCACTTCCGCGAGCGTTGCTCCGGCGCGGAGCCGTTCGGTGCGGTAGAGGTGCGTGGCCAGGTCGCGATCGCCAAGTTGGAACCAGGTCTCCCCGCCCAGGTGTCCGAGCGCGTTCAGGCAGTGGAAGGTGTCCCCCGCGAGTCCCCAGCCGCGAGCCGGGTCGGCGATGCCGGCCAGCGTATAGATGACTGTGTCCAGGTCGGGTGAGATGTGAAGCCCGTGGATCCCGGCGTCGTCACCGACGTTGCCGATGATGAACAGCCGCGCCGGGTCGATGACCTGGGCGAGCCCGTCGAGAAACCGCGCCGCGCCCACGCCGCCCGCCAGCGCCACGATCTTACGCACGGGCGCGACCATCTCAGCCCGGCGCGTCCAATCCGGTGATGCGGACGCCGGCGTGCTTCCCCCGGCGCCGGAGATTCAGCGAGATCAGCAACGCGGCCAGGCTCTCCAACAGGCGCGCGTTCTCGAGCGGGCCGGCGTCCACCGGGCGCGCGCCGGGAAGCATGGCGACCAGCTCGGACACCAGCGACTTGGCCTCGGCGCTATTGCCGCACAGCAGCACGTCCGAGTCGAGCGGGCTCTCGATGCGGGCCAGCAGGCCGGCGCTGAGGGAGTGGAAGGCCGCCACCACATGCACTCCCGCGTCCACGTGCTGCGCCGCCTGCTCGGCCGCCGAGCCCGCCCACAGCGCCAGATGCCGGGAGCGCTTGCCTCCGATGGCGGCTTCGAGAGGAACGGTCGTGTCCACCAGTACAGCGCCCGGCCGAAGGCTGGAGCGAACGCTCTCCAGCGTGGCGATCTGCGCCTGGAGCGGCACGGTCAGGATGACGATTCCGGCCGCCGCCGCCGCCGCCTCGCTGTTCACACGGCCTTCCACGCGGCTGCCGGGGGCCAGCGATGCGATGGTCCGCGCGGTCTCTTCGGCCCTGGCCGCCTCGCGCGAGCCGACGATCACGTGCGCGCCGGCTACCGCGAATCGCAGCGCCAGGCCGAATCCTTCCGCGCCCGTCCCGCCCAGGATTGCGATGGTGTGCGGCATGTGTTGGTCCTTCTAATGTAACGGAGACGCGCGCGGGGTAGTCCGCGTCATGTCACACTGAGAGGCGCGATGGCAGATCGCGGCGCCCGCTGGTCCGAGGAATCCGACCGGTGGGCTTTGCTCTGGGTGGCCGCCGGCGCGACGCTCTGGGGAACCGACACGGTTCTTCGCCGCCCGCTCGCCTGGAGCTGGAGCAGCCTGCACGTGGTTCTGCTCGAGCACTGGGTGCTGGCGATGGCCCTGCTGCCGCTGGCCTGGCGTTCGCGCCTGCAATGGATGGCTCTCAAGCCCATCCAGTGGGGCGCGCTCTTCGGTGTCTCCTGGGGCGGCTCGGCGCTGGCCACCGTGTGCTTCACGGAAGCGATCCGCTTCGGAAACCCCACCACCGCAGTCCTCCTCCAGAAAACGCAGCCGCTGTTTGCCGCGCTGCTGGCGCGCGCGCTGCTCATCGAGCGGCTGGGCGGGCGGTTCTGGGGGTGTCTCGCGGTCGCTCTGGCGGCGGCCTGGCTGGTGAGTTTCGGCGCCGCCGTGCCGTGGCTCGGGCCTGTGGAGGCGCGGCCGGCGCTGCTGGCCTTGACGGCCGCGGCGCTGTGGGGCGGCTCCACCGTGCTCGGCCGTTACCTGACGGACACGCTGGCGCCGGCGGTCCTGGTGGCGCTGCGCGTCCAACTGGCGGTGCCGTTGCTGACCGCGCTTCCATGGCTGCGGGATGACAACCTGATCGGAAAAATGGACCCCGGGCAGGCTCTCTCGCTCCTGCTGCTGGCGCTGGTACCCGGTCTGGCGGCGCTGCTGCTCTATTACCGGGGCCTGTCGCGAACGTCGGCGTCGCTCGCCGCCATCGTCGAGCTGTGCTTTCCCGCGACGGCCACGCTGTTGAACTGGGTGTTTCTCGACGCGCGCATCTCGCCGGAACAATTGGCCGGATTCGCGCTCCTGTGGGGTGTGATCTCCTATATGGAGCGATCGAGCCACCCATGATCAACAGCGAAACCGACCGTCTCTGGCGGTACCACAACGGCACCAAGCATTCGCCGGAAAGCGTGCGGCGCGATCCGCATTTCCTCGATTGGGGCAATCAGCCACTGCCATTCAAGATTTACCCGGACCTGGAGCCGCTGAAACTTCCCGACCAGACCACGCAGAGCGGGGTGGCGGCGCTGGAGGCGATCGCGACCGGGGTCGCAGGCGGACCCCGCGCGGGGAGTTCCGTAGCCGGCCTCGAGGATCTGACGCACCTGCTGTACTTCGCCGCCGGCATCACGCGGCGGCGTCGATACACGGGCGGGGAGATCCTGTTCCGCGCGGCGGCGTGCACGGGGGCGCTCTACGAGATCGAGCTGTACCTGGTGTGCGGCCCGCTGGGCCAGCTCGCCGCCGGCGTTTACCATTTCAATCCCGGCGACTTCGCGCTGCGGCTGCTGCGCGCCGGCGACTGGCGCGGGCTGATCGTGGAGGCCGCGGCCGGGGAGGCCTCGCTCGGTCGCGCGCCGGCGATCGTCGTTTCCACCGGCACCTATTGGCGCAACGCGTGGAAATACAGGGCGCGCACCTACCGCCACTTCGGCTGGGACAACGGCACGATGCTTGCCAACCTGCTGGCGGTTGCCGCTTCCCGGGGCTTGCCGGCACGGCTGGTCTGCGGATTCACGGACGAGCGGGTGAACACTCTGCTCGGGCTGGATACGGCGCGGGAGGTGGCCTTGTCGCTGGTGGCGTTGGGCGAGTCCGAGGACACGCTTCCGGCTCCGCCTGGCGAGCCGTCGTCGCTCGATCTTGCGACCGTTGCTCTATCCCACAGCGAGGTCGACTACCCGGCGATGCGGGAAATGCACGAAGCCTCCTCGCTGGCCGACCCCGGGGAGGTGCGGGCGTGGCGCGCGCACGCGGAGTCCGTGGACACCGAGCCGGAACCCGCGGCAAGTCCCTGGTTCCCTCTGGCGCCTCCCGCCGGCGATGCTGTCCCGAGCGACACGATCGAGGAAGTGATTCTCCGGCGCGGATCCAGCCGCCGGTTTCTGCGGCACCCCATCGGCCTGGATCAGTTCTCCACCATCCTGGACCGCGCGACTCGGGGCATCCACGCCGATTTCCACGCCGCGCCCGGCGAGCGCTGGAATGATCTGTACCTTACGGTGCACGCTGTAGATGGCCTCCGCCCGGGCTCGTACCACTACCACGGCGGGAAGCGGCCGGCCCTCGAGCTGCTGAAGGAAGGCGACTTTCGATCGCGCGCCGCCTTTCTCGCGCTCGATCAGAACCTGGCCGGCGACGCCGCTTTCGCTGTGTTCTTCCTCGCCGACCTGTCCCGTATGCTCGAGCGGTTCGGCAACCGCGCCTACCGCGCCGTGCAACTGGAGGCCGGCATCCTGGGCGGCAAGCTGTACCTGGGCGCCTATGCGCACAGGCTGGGCGCCACAGGTCTCACCTTCTACGATGACGCGGTGGTGGAGTTTTTCTCGCCGCACGCCGCCGGCAAGAGCGCGATTTTCCTGGTGGCGATGGGGCGACCTGCCCCGTTGCGCGGCTGAGACACCGGAGTCCACGATGACGGTGACGTTGGCCCCGGAACGCGGCGAGCCGATCGTGTTCGGCGGCGGGGCCGGGCTGGCGCTGATCGCCGGGCCGTGCGTGATCGAGAGCGAGGAGCATGTCCATTTCCTGGCCGCCGGGATCCGGCGCATCGTGGGCCCCTTCGTCTTCAAGGCTCCGCGCGGCCGGCTACGCGGTCCTCACCGATATCCACGAGCCGGCGCAAGCCGGCCCGGCCGCCGAAGCGGTCGGCATCCTCCAGATTCCCGCCTTTCTCTGCCGGCAGACCGACCTGCTGCTCGAGGCCAGGCGCACCGGCAAGCCCCTACAGGGGCTCCACGACCGGCCCTCGCCGGACGTCAGTTCTATAGGAGCCGCTAACCGCGGGGCACGCCGCGGTCGCCCGCAGGAGAAACTCGGGGCGGTCGTACTCGCGGGAGGGCGGCAGTCAAGTTTCTATAGGAGAATAAGAGTGTTGCAGGAGGCGAGTATGACACGGTCCCGACGCGGCGGCTTCTCCCTGATCGAGCTGCTGATTGTCATCGCCATTATTCTGATCATCGCCGCCATCGCCGGCCCCAAGCTCAGCCAGGCACGGATGCATACCCAGGAGATGGCCGCCATCCGCCATATCGGCACCATCCATACGGCCCAGACGCAGTACTATTCGCAGTTCGGCCGCTACGCCAACTCCCTGGCCGAGCTGGGCCCGCCCGCCAGCGGCCAGCCGGGGCCCGGCGGCTCCGACCTGATCCCGGGCGACCTCGCCCTCGGCAAGAAGACCGGCTTCCAGCTCGCCCTGCAAGGAACCCCCACCGGCTACACGGTGAACGCCAGTCCCGAGACGTACAACAACACCGGCCGGCGGACGTTCTATTCCGACCAGACCCTGGTGATTCGCGAGAACTGGGGGCAAGAGCCGGCCACGGTCAGCAGTAAGGAGATTAAGTAAGGTTCCGGGCAGGCCCCGGGGTGCATGCCCTCGTCAGGCGACGTGCTCGCCGGCGAGCCGCAGGTTGGCCGTCACCGGTAATTCAAACACATCGCTTCGGAGGAGACGCGTCGAAAAAAACATGACTTCGAGGTTCTCGACCTCTCCCGTGTTCGGGTTGAGCCGGGCCACTATTTCATCCGGGAGTTCCTCCGATTGCTGCTCCGCGTATGGCGGACACTTGTCGATGTGAAGGATGTCGCCCTCCCGATCGTACCGGAACGTCAGTTTCGGTTCCATTCGACTTCGCCTTCGACCAGCTTGACCGCTAGGTAGGCCGTGATGATCCAGTGACGTTTCCTGCGCCCCCCCGGCTCGCTGACGACAACCACCACGACGTGCCTTCCTCTTTGCAGATCAGTGTACCACCTCGAGAACAACCTCGCCTTACCGAACCGAATGCTCCTGCGGATTTGATCCGGGTTGGCCAGGACTTCCGCAACTCGCTGACGGTGCTCCGGGAGCAGATCAGGATGTCGCTCGGCGATGTGGGCCTCCCGCTCCTCAGTCAGCTCCACCTCGGCCTTGAGGACGGGGCAAGGAAACCAGGTCACCAGGGTATCCTGTACTTCATACCTGTTTCAAGGCACGACCGTTCTTTCCATCCATGCCGGGAGCCGCTCGGCCGCAGGCCGGGACAGCCCCGTGGGGGCTCAAAAGCTGACGCCGAATTCGGCGAACGCGTTGATCCAGGCGTCGCGGGTGCGGCTGAAAGGCAGTGAGCCAAAGCGGTCGCCGCTGGTGTGGGCGCGGTAGACCCGGGAGTTGAATCCGAGCCGGAAGTGGCCCCGGCGATCCAGCGCCACGCTGGCGCCCACCATCCCGTAGTAGCCCCAGCCGCTGCGGTACTGGCAGACGGGGCACTCCACGCGAACGTAGGCGTCGCCGAACGGCTGCCGGATGCTCTCCTGGTAGCGGATATAGGCTCCGCCGCCGCCGCCGTACACTTGCAGCCTTCCCGAGGCCGCCGGCAGAATCGCCCGCGCGCCGAAGGGCAGCAAGTACTGGAAGTCGCGGATACGCAAGTCGCCGAAGCGGCTCTCGTAGAAATCCCGCACACGGGCCGCGTGGAAGACCGTGTCCAGTCCGATATCGGCCTGGAAGTTCTGGTGGAAGCGGTAGCCGTAGCCGAGATTGAGACCGAAGCTGTCACTGAGGAACGGCTTCAGGTCGCCCCGCGGCAGCCCGGCGCCGAGGGCGAGATTGAGGTTGTGCCGCCGAAAGGGCTGCTCGGCCACCAGCGGGGCCGCCAGCGCCAGTACGACCAATAGCGGTTTCATATCCACTTCAGACGAATCCGGGTCCTTGCAAGTTTCAAATTGCCGCGGCCCGCGCCCGAATCTGCTAGGATGCGCAGGATGAGCCTCACCCGCCGAGGGTTTCTCGCGACGCTCTCCGCCGGCCTGGCGCGCCCAGCCGAGCCGATCATCGATCTGCACCAGCATACACATTATTCCGGCCGTCCGGACGAGGTGCTGGTGGCGCACCAGCGCACCATGGGCATCACCCGGACGGTGCTGCTGCCGGCCGGCTCCCGCCTGGGCCTGGCCGCCAACACCCACGGCAACGAGTCGGTGAGGGACCTGGCGCGGGAATACCCGGACGAGTACGTCTTTTTCGCCAACGAGCTGCCCGACCTGCCCGCGGCGCGCCCGGTCATCGAAGAATACCTGCGGCTCGGCGCCATCGGGATCGGCGAGCAGAAGTTCCCCGTCGAATGCGACTCGCCGCACATCGAGGGGATCGCCCAAATCGCGCAGGATTACGGCGTCCCGGTGCTGCTGCACTTCCAGCACGACGCCTACAACATGGGGCTGGAGCGGTTCCACAAGGTGCTCGAAAAGTTCCCGCGCGTGAACTTCATCGGCCACGCCCAGACCTGGTGGGGAAACATCGATCGTAACCACGATCAGCCGGTGATGTATCCGAAAACGCCGGTCACTCCGGGGGGCATCAGCGATCGCCTGCTCGCCGATTACCCGAACATGTACGGCGACCTCTCGGCCGGCTCGGGCCTGAATTCCATGCTCCGAGACGAGGACCGCGCGCGCGAGTTCCTGGCGCGTCACCAGGACAAGCTGCTCTACGGCAGCGACTGCAACGATCACCTGGGGGCGGGCGAGAAGTGCCTCGGGGCGCAGATCCAGGCGGCCATCCGGCGCCTGGCGGGCCCGGAAGTGCGGCGCAAGCTCTTCTATGGGAATGCCGCGCGAGTGCTGAAGATCGGCTGAGGCGTCATTTCCGACCGTGCAGCGCGGCCACACCCGACTTCATCTCGTGGAGCGCCCGCACCTCGGCGTCGCCAAGCGCGCGGTCAAACAGCGCCAGATCGTCGAACAGGCCGACGTAGTTGACCCCGAGCCGGATCGCGGCCCGCTTCAGGTCCCAGGTGAACGGCTCGCGGATGGGCTCGGCGGCGCCCTGGAGGCGGCCGTCGAGATACAACCGGGCGACCCCGCCGGCCTCGGTGTTCAGGCCGGCATGCGTGATCACAACGTGAGTCCACCGGCCGCGTCCGAACGGCGGTCGCGTGACAGCCACCAGGCGGCGCGTGAAGTCGGGGTTCTTGTCGGCGGGAAGGTTCTGCGGGTTCCACGCCTTCAGGTTGCCGAACACCCCCAGGCGGAAATGGCGCGGCTTCTCGTCGCGTGTGAAATCCACCCACAGGGCGGCGTCGTTATAGGCTTCCGCGGTCACCTGGATGGGATCGCAAAAACCCGGCTCCAGGTCCTGCTCCGGGTCCAGGCTCAGCCAGAAGGAGACGGCTCCGTTCCAGTCGCGCGGCCGCCAGGCGACGTTCTTCTCCGCCGGGTAGTAGACCGCCCGCGTGTTTTTCTTCCGAAACTGGAGCGCGCCTCCGAAGCGGCCCTGGCCAGCGACAATCGAGACATCGGGATGATGCAGCCCCGGCCGGGCGTCCTCGCGGTTGCGGTAGGAAGCGGCGGTGTGGATGCGCCGGTCGCCGAGAGCGAAGTCGGCGTCGACGCCGGAATCGAAGGAGGCGTGCAAGGTAAGGGCCTTGGCCAGGGCCATCGGGTCGACTTGGGCGTCGAGCGGCGGCGCGGCGGCAGCGGTCAGGAGCAGGAAGAGAAACGGTACGCGAGGCATCACGGGGTCATCTCCTCGGAGGGCGGATTTGATTCTATCATCCGGCCGGTTTGTCCAGTATGATAAGGGGCAATGAGCGTTCTGGCTCGGGTCGGCGGACACAAGGCCATCCTGCGCATGGGCCAGTGGGTCTCGGCCAATCCGAACACGGAACTGGAGCTGAACCGCCTCACCGACGCCTGGATCGAGGAGACCGGCGGTCCCCCGTTGACCGATCCCGACCACGAGTACAGCGTCGCACGCGAGATCCTGCGGCGCATGGGCGGGCGCGTGGTCCAGCGCATCGTGCCGGAGTCGCGGCGCGCGCGCGCCGTCTACGTGGCGCGGCGGCAGTTGAAGCTGAAGTTCACCGAGCCGCTTCCGCGCGAGCGCAGGAGGCGCTGAAACCTTCCTACGCGCGGCCGCCCTTCCGCGCGCCCATGATATCCTGAGGAATCATCCCTCGTCTCCAGGCTGCCCATGCGACAACTGCGGTATGAGACGCCCCACGGCATCTCGGTCACGCGCACTGCCTCCAAGGTCCCTTACCGGAAAGGGCTGAAAGACCTGCTGCGCCAGCTCGACCAGCGACGCGGCTTCTATCTTTCCTCCGGTTACGAGTACCCGGGCCGCTATTCGCGCTGGGACGTGGCGTCGATCTGCCCGCCGCTGGAGATCATCGCCCGCGGCCGCCACGTCGAGTTCCGGCCGCTCAACCTGCGCGGGGAGATGCTCAACCGGATGCTGGCGGCGGTGCTGGAGGATCACCCGCACTGGGAATCGCTGGCGGTGGAAGGCGGCGCGCTGCGCGGGACGCTGCTGCCGCTGGCGGGGCTGTTCGCCGAAGAGGAGCGCAGCCGGCAGCCCTCGGTCTTCTCGCTGCTGCGGGCGCTGATCGAGGAGTTTCGCCATCCCGACGACAACCGGCTGGCGCTGGTCGGCGCTTTCGGCTACGACCTGCTGTTCCAGTTCGATCCCATCCGCCCGCGCCTCGCGCGCCAGGGACACAAGGACCTGCACCTGTTTCTCTGCGACGACATCTGGTTCATGGACCGCAAGAAGGAACAGATCGAGCGCTACCGCTACGACTTCGACCGCGGCGACGATTCCACGCTCGCGCTCGACCCCTCGGGCGAAGAGGTCTGTGCGCCTCCCGGCGCCGCCGCCGCCCCCGACGAGATCGTCTCCGACCACACTCCGGAAGAGTACATGGCCAACGTGGAGGCCGTGCGCCAGGGCATGGGCCGCGGCGACTACTACGAGGTGGTGCTGCGCCAGACGTTCCGCACCGGCTACGCGGGCTCGCCGGTTGAGCTGTTCGAGCGCATCCAGCGGCTCAGCCCGAGCCCGTACGAGTTCCTGCTCCAGTTCGGCGACGAACAGCTCATCGGCGCTTCCCCGGAAATGTTCGTGCGCGTGGAAGGCTCGCGCGTGGAGACCTGCCCGATTTCCGGTACCGCGCGCCGCACCGGCGATCCGCTGCGCGACGCCGAGAACATCCGCGAGCTGCTGAACTCCCGCAAGGAGGAATCGGAGCTCACCATGTGCACCGACGTGGACCGCAACGACAAGTCGCGCGTCTCTGAGCCCGGGTCGGTGCGCGTCATCGGACGGCGCCTGATCGAGGCCTACGCCGGCGTCTTCCACACCGTGGACCACGTGGAGGGCACGCTCGAGCCGCGCTTCGATTCCCTCGACGCGTTCCTCACCCACATGTGGGCGGTCACCGTGATCGGCGCGCCGAAGAAAGCCGCCGCCCAGGCCATCGAGAACCTGGAAAAGAGCGCGCGCGGCTGGTACGGCGGCGCCGTCGGCGTGATCTCGCTCAACGGCGACATCAACACCGGGATCCTCATCCGCACGATTCACCTCCGCGACGGCGTGGCCGAGTACCCCGTCGGCGCCACGCTGCTCTACGACTCGGTTCCGGCGAGCGAGGAGCTGGAGACGCGCCTGAAGGCCACCGGCTTTTTCCATGCCATGCGCGGCGAGCCGGTCGGGAAAGCCGCCGTCGCCGGGCGCGCGCCGGTCGGCCGCGGCCTGCGCCTGCTGCTGGTGGACAACGACGACTGCTTCATCCACACGCTCGCCAACTACGCGCGCCAGACCGGAGCCGAGGTGGTCACCTACCGCGCCGGGTTCCCGCTGGACCTGATTGAGCGCCAGGCGCCGGATCTGATCCTGATCTCGCCCGGCCCGGGACGCCCGGCCGACTTCGGCGTGCCGGCGCTGGTCTGCCACGCGGCGCGGATGCGCCTTCCCGTCTTCGGCGTCTGCCTGGGCCTGCAAGGCGTGGTGGAAGCCTTCGGCGGCGAGCTCGGAGTGCTGGATTATCCCATGCACGGCAAGCCCTCCTGGATCACCCACCAGGGCGCCGGGGTCTTTCACGGCCTGCCCGAGCGCTTCCAGGTGGGACGCTACCACTCCCTCTACGCGAACCCTTCCAGCCTGCCCGCCTGCCTCGAGGTCACCGCCTCCTCCGAGGACGGGGTCATCATGGGCGTGCGGCATCGCGAGCTGCCGATCGAGGCCGTGCAGTTTCATCCCGAGTCGATGCTCACGATGGAAGACGACTGCGGCCTGCGGCTGATGGAGAACGTCCTGCGGCTTTGCGCGCGGGCCAAGGAGGCCCCCAAGGAGGCCCCCAAGGAGGCCCGATGAAGCGGCGCCTGGTCGCGGGCTCGTGGATCTTCCTGGTCTCGGCGGCGCTGACCAGCCTGTTCTTTATCAACTTCTGCGCCACCGTGTATCAATGCGGGTGCCGCTCGCTGTGGGACGGCGCGGCCTTGCACTGCAACATCCACATGCCGCAGGCCAGGCACTGCCCGTGGTGTGCGGTCGGCGCTTCCGGCGCGGCGGCGATTTACGGCGCTATCCTCGCCGGCCAGGCGGTATGCAGCTTCTTCCCGCCCTGGATCTGGCCGTGGCGGCTGGCCGCCGCGGTGGCTGCCTTCCCGGGAGTCGGGTTCTTGATCGCCGTCCTAATGGGAATTGCCCAGGGGTACTGGGAGTTTTAGGCATTGCCTTACCGGCCGGAACCGGGAGATACTGGGTGGTCGCCACATGGAAGATGTCACGTTCGTAGTATTTCTGGCCGTCTTTGTCTGGCTCGTCATGAAGTGGCTTGACGAGGGTGGAGGCGGCGGCCGGCGCGCGCGGGCACGCGTGTGTCCCATGTGATCGTCATCGGCGGCGGCCTGGCCGGGATGGCCGCGGCCGCGGCCCTGGGCGAGACCGGCTTCACGGTGGATTTGTTCGAGGCGCGTCCTTTCCTCGGCGGGCGTGCGGCCTCTTTTCCGCTTCCCTCGGTAGACCCCGGGGAAACGCCCCGCGAAGCGCCCCGTGAAACGCCCCGTGAAACGATAGACAACTGCCAGCACGTCCTGCTGCGGTGCTGCGTGAACCTGCTGGATCTTTACGAGCGTCTCGGGGTGCGCGAGCGGATCCGGTTTCATCGCGAGTACTTCTTTATCGAGCCCGGCGGGCGGCTCTCGACGATGCTTGCCGGCAGGCTCCCTGCGCCGCTGCATTTCACCGGCTCCTTCCTCGGTCTGCGGTTTCTTGACGCGAGGGACAAGTGGTCCATCGCCCGCGCTCTGGCCGCTCTCGCACGCGAGCGAACCCGGCGCGCCGACCTCGAGAGCATCACCATGCTGGAGTGGCTGGTCGAGAAGCGCCAGACCGCGCGCGCCATCGCCCGCTTCTGGCGCCCGGTGCTGGTGAGCGCTATCAACGAGGAGCTGGATCGCATGGCCGCCGCGCACGGCTTCCAGGTCTTCTGGCAGGGATTCCTCGCCCGCGCCGACGCCTCCGGGTTGGGGGTGCCGGCCGTGCCGCTCTCCGAGCTTTACGCCTCGCGGGCCTGGGAGCGGCTCGCGAATGTGCGAATCCACCTGCGCGCCGCTGTCGGGCGCATCCTCACGGAAGGCGCCCGGGTGGCGGGAGCCGAAGTGGAGGGCGCCGCGCGCCGCGCCGATTTTTATGTCAGCGCCGTCCCGTTCGAGCGGCTGCCGGCGATCGCACCCGCGCTGGGGATGGATTTCGGCGCCTGGGAACACTCGCCGATCACCGGCATTCACCTCTGGTTCGACCGGCCGGTCACCCCGCTCCCGCATGCGGCGCTGCTCGACCGCACCATCCAGTGGTTCTTCAACAAGCACCAGGGCCGCTATCTCCAGGTGGTGGTCAGCGCCTCGCGCTCGTTGATCGAGATGAGCCGCCGCCAGGTGATCGAGCTCGCCTGCCGCGAGCTGGCCGAGTTCCTTCCCCAAGTGCGCGAGGCCCGGCTGGAGAAGGCGCACGTCATCAAGGAGTCGCGCGCCACCTTCTCCGCCCGGCCGAATCTCGAGCGCCCGGGCGCCGCCACGCGCTTCGCCAATCTGTTTCTCGCCGGCGACTGGACTCGCTCCGGCTGGCCGGCCACCATGGAAGGAGCCGTGCGCAGCGGATACCTGGCGGCCGAGGCCGTGACCGTCGCGGCCGGGCGGGCGCGCCGCTTCCTGCTGTCCGATTCCCCATGACGCCGGCCGCTTTTGCGATACTGATGTCCATGGGAGCTCGCCTTGCCCTCGTGATGTTGGCGCTGGCCGCCACGCCGGCGCTGGTGTTTGCCGATCCGCCGATGACCAAGTTGTCTATCGAGGTCACTACGCTCGCCGGCAAGCCAGTCGAGCGCGCCAGCGTCGTCGTTCGGTTCGTGCAGGGGCGCTCGGTCGTCAAGTTCGGCAAGAAGATCCGCACCAACTGGGAATTGCGCACCAGCCAGGAAGGCGTGGCCAGGATCCCGCCGATTCCGCGGGGCAAGATCCAGATCCAGGTCATCGCCAAGGGCTACCAGACGTTCGGGCAGACCTACGAAATCCAGGAGGAGGAGAAGACCATCCAGGTCAAGCTGAATCCTCCGCAGCCGCAGTATTCCGCGCATTAAGGGGCCGGTCACCAAGGGGAGGTCGCCATGAACACCAGCCGACGTAATCTTCTCCGCGGAGCCGGCCTTCTCGGCTCGCTCGCGGGCCTGTGGCCGCTCTCGAAGCTGCGCGCCGCCGGCCACCGCCCGGCGAAAATCTACGAGCAGCTCGGACTCCGTCCGGTAATCAACTTCCAGGGGACGCACACCACCATCGGCGCCTCCAAGGTCTGGCCGGAGATCCACGAGGGCATGACCGAGGCCTCGCGCGAGTACGTCTTCCTCGAGGAATTGCAGGAGAAAATCGGCGAGCGCATCGCGAAGCTGATCGGCTGCGAAGCCGCCCTGGTGACCACCGGCGCCGCCGGGGCCATTTCGCTCGGCGCCTGCGCGGCGCTCACCGGCGAGGACGCCGCCAAGGTGCGCCGGCTGCCGGACCTGGCCGGCATGAAGACCGAGGTGATCATCCAGAAGCCGCACCGCAACGGCTACGACCACGCCGTGCGCAACACCGGCGTGCGCATCGTCGAGGTGGAGAGCCGCGAGCAACTGGAAAAAGCCGCCGGGCCGCAGACGGCGATGATGTATTATCTGGGCGGCTCGAGCCACGACTGGACCTGGGAAACCCCCGTGCCGCTGGCCGAATGCCTGCACGTGGCCCGCCGCGCCGGCTTCCCGGTGATGGTCGACGCCGCCAACATGCTGCCGCCGTGGGAGAACATCCGCAAGCTGGCCGCGATGGGCACGGACCTGATCTGCATCAGCGGCGGCAAGCACATGCGCGGGCCGCAGTGCTCCGGGATTCTCGCCGGGCGCAAGGACCTGATCCGCGCCGCCTGGCTCAACTCGAGCCCGCACTCGGACTCGCTCGGCCGGCCGATGAAGGTCGGCCGGGAGGAGATGGTCGGCGCGTGGCTGGCGGTGGAGAAGTACGCGCGGCTGGACTTCGACTCCATCGAGCGCCAGAGCGCGCAGCAGGCCGACTACCTGATCGCGCAGTTTTCGAAGATCTCCGGCCTGAACGTCGAGCGCACGCCCTTCGACCGCACCCGCCGCGTGCATCGCGTGCTGGTCCAGTGGGACGAGCAGGCCCTCGGGATCGCCACGCGCGAGCTGGAGCGCCAGCTTCGCGACGGCGACCCGCGCATCGTCGTGCTGCGCAACTCGACCCAGGGGGTCGAGTTCACCGTCTTCATGAACGATCCCGGCGACGAGAAGGTCGCCGCCCGGCGCATGCGGGAGATCTTCGCCGCACGACGGGGCTGAAGTGGGACAGGCCTCCTGGCCTGTCCTCCTGTGGACAGGCCAGGAGGCCTGTCCCACTGGCCTGTCGTTTTCGGCATTGCCTCACTGCGTCTGGAACACGGCGATCAGCGGGTTGCTCTCGTGGCCGCGGTCGTTGGTGAGCGTCACGTCCATGGTCAGCGTCAGCGCGTTGCGCACGGGAAAGTTGTTGGAGTCGACGTCGCCGGCGACGTACGCGTTTCCCTCCGCGTCCACGGCGATTGCGTTGCCGTGGTCCCAACCCGATCCGCCCAGGTAGGTGGAATAGATCAGCGCCGAGCCCGTGGGGTTCAGCTTGGCGACAAACTCGTCACGGCTGCGGAGCGTGCTTTGCGCCGCCCGCATCAGGGGAAAGTCACGCGAGAACGTATTGCCGGTGATGTAGACGTTGCCCGCCGTGTCGTAGCCGGCAATCTCGAACGTAACTTCGTTGCCGGACCCAAGCGCGTAGCCTCCCTCGACGGGCCGGCGTTTGCCCGCGACCTCCTGATAGATGCGCGGCTCACGCTGGAGGAATCCGATGCCGCCGGCCTCGACCGACAGGTCCCCTTCGGGCGTCAGCCGGAGCCGATCGGCGCCCTCGAACGCCAGCCGGATGGCGCCCGGGTCGGCGCCGGCGAGCTTCATCCGCACCTCGGCGGCGCCCGAGCGTAGTATCACCGCGTCGCGGAAAAACAGCGCGCTGTGACCGGCCGCGCGCGCCAGAAACCGGACGTCCTCGTCCGCCCGGCCGTGGTGAGCCTCGAACACCAGCGGGAGCCGCGCCAGCGTCTCGAGCATGCCGGCCCCCGCCGCATCGAGACCCGCGGCTCCGGAGGCCGCGTCGAGGAGAACACCTCCCCGCGGCCTCATTGTACAAGATTTGCCGCTCTTCTTACAGCCGCTGGAACATCGAGATCCCCGCCACGCCCGCCGCGCCCGCCGCCAGGCACTGCGGCGCGTTCTGAGCGGTGACTCCCCCGAGCGCGAGCACCGGAATCCGCACGGCCCCGGCCGCTTCGCGCAGCTTCTCGAGCCCCTGCGGCGGGCCGAAGGCGGCCTTGGAGGAGGTCGGGAACACCGGGCTGAACAGTGCGTAGTCGGCGCCCTCGGCTTGGGCTGCCCGCACTTCCGCCACCGAGTGGCAGGAGACGCCGATGAGGAATCCCGCGGGCGCGATGGCGCGAAGTCGCGCCGGGGTCACCGAGCCCGCCGGCAGGTGCACCCCATGCGCTCCCGCGGCCAGCGCCACGTCCAGCCGGCTGTTAATGAGGATGCGCGAAGCGCCGGGATTGGGGAGCGCCAGCGCACGGCGCGCCAGATCGAGCAGCGCCCGCGCCTCGAGGTCCTTCTCGCGGATCTGAATGAGCTCGACGCCCTCCTCCAGCCGGCGGGCGATGATCGTGAGCAGCGCGTCTATGCTGCCGGCCGCGTGGCGGTCGGTGACGTAGCACCGCGGCCAGCTCACAGCGGTTCCCAGTAACGCTCCCCGGCGCAGGCACGGCACAGCGGCTGCCCGTCGCGCAGCAGCTCGCGGCGGAAGCTGACACTCTCGCCGCAGGCGGCGCAGACCACGCGCGGCGCCTTGTAGCCGGGCAGGTCCTCGGGCCCGACGCGCACGCGCACCCACTGGTGGTCGAACAGCTCCTGGTCGGCCATCTCGCGGTAGGCGCGCATCTGCTGGCCGTTGCGGTCGGTGATCTCCGGATACAGCTCCCGCGCCCGCTGGCGGGAGGATTCGCAGGCCGCGACGCGCACGGCGCGGTCCGTCTGGAGATCGCAGAAGGTGGCCGCCACCTTGCCGAAGTCGCGAAACTTCAGCGCCCGCTTGCCGAGGCGGCAGCCGGTGACCACGGTGATCGCGTCGGTGGCGCAGCGGTCGATCTCGACGAAGGTGATCAGGCGCTTGCGATCGCGGCCCGTGGGATCGTCCAGGCCGAGCAGCCCCACCCCGTGGAGCGCCAGGCGCACGCCCAGGACCTGGCCGGCGCACAAGTGGCCGTGCGCCTGCTCCGCCAGCACGAGGTATTCTTCGAGAGTCTTCACACGCCGTTCAAATCACCCGCAGAGCGTGCGGGGGAAACTCCACCAGCCACTCTTTATTATGCTTCTTCTTCTCCCACTCGTCGCGGGGCATCTCCACCGCGATGCCGCCGTCGAACTCCAGTCGTACTCCGTGCGGGCGCTCGGTGATGGCGACCAGGCGCGCGGGGACCTGGCTGGGGCCGGGTTTGCCCTCGCGGGCAACGGCCGCCAGTTGCCCGGGCAGCACGTAGAGCCAGACGCGATCGCCGCGCAATCGACCGGGGAAGTACGGGCCGGTGAGCTCAAAACCCTCCACGCGAAGGCTGCTGCGATTGCGGCCCGGGTCGAGCGAGACGATCTGGGCGGACAGGAGATTGTAGAGGCCCAGCAGCCGCGCGACCTCCACCGTGGCCGGCCCCTCCAGGATCTGGCGCGGCGTGCCGGACTGCACCAGTCGGCCGTCGCGAAGGATGAGCATGTGCTCGCCGAGCTCGAAGCACTCCTCCAGGTCGTGCGTCACCAGCAGGATGGGGATGTGGAAGTCGGCGCGCACCTGGCGGAGCACCGCGTAGAGCTCCGCGCGCAGCGGAGCGTCCAGCCCGCGAGCCGGTTCGTCCAGCAGCAGCAGCTTCGGCCCTCCCATCAGGGCGCGGGCGATCGAGCAGCGCTGCTTCTGCCCGCCGGAGACCTCGTGCGGGCGCCGGCCGGCCACCTCCTCCAGACGAAACCGCTCGAGCGTCTCGTTCACGCGGCGGTGGCGCTCCAGGCGCGGACTGCGCGCGGCGGCGAACTCCAGGTTCCGTCGCAGGCTCATGTGCGGGAACAGCGCGTAGTTCTGGAATACGTAGCCGCAGCGGCGCTGCTGCGGGGAGCGATCCACCGCCGCCGCGCCGTCGAACAGGATCTCGTCGTCCAGCAGGATGCGCCCCTGCTCGGGCCGCACGAAGCCGGCGATCGCGTCGAGCGTCAGCGTCTTGCCCGCGCCGCTCGGCCCGAACAGCACCGTCACGGAGTCGCCCGCCTGGAAGTCGACGTCCAGCGTGAAAGCGGCCGATTCGCGGCCCGGCGGGTAATGCTTGCGGATCCTCGCCTGGATCATGGCGCCTGGATCATGCCGGCGTCTGCCGAGGGCTCATGCGGTTGGCCAGCCACAGGATCGTCAGGGCCACAGCCGAGGTCACCACCACCAGGATCCGCGCCAGCGCGCCGTTGCCCGATTCGACCGCGTCGTAGATGGCTACCGCCACCGTCTGCGTGCGTCCCGGGATGTTGCCGGCGATCATGATGGTTACGCCGAAATCGCCGAGCGAGCGCGCGAACGCCAGCGCTGTGGCCGCCAGAACAGGCCGCTGCGCCAGCGGGAGGCTGATGCGCCAGAACACCCGCCACTCGGAGGCGCCCAGGCTGCGCGCCGCCCGCTCGTAGCTGTGGTCCACGCTCTCCAGCGCCGCGCGCGCCGACTTGATCAGCAGCGGCGCCGAATGGAACAGGGCCGCCACCACCGCCGCCTGCCAGGTGAACACCAGCGGCGCGCCGAAGACGGATTCGTAGAATCGTCCCAGCCACGCCTCGCGGCCGAACGCCACCAGCAGGTAATAGCCGAGCACGGTGGGAGGCAGCACCAGCGGCAGCGTGACAGCGGCGTCCAGCGCCTCGCGGCCGCGAAAGGTCCGCCGCGCCAGCAGCCAGGCCAGCGCCAGGCCGAGCCCGAGAGCGAGCGCGGTGGAGACGGCGGCGACACGCAGGCTGAGCCACAGGGGAAACCAGTCGACCGCCATGGGAGATTCCCAATTATAGCGGGCGGAAACGGCAACTGAAGTGGCGGAGGAAGCGCGGCTGCTCGACGATCTCCCATCCGCGCACCTGCTCGCGCCGCGCGTGCACCTCCAGGATCGCCTCGACCACGTAATCGATGTGGCTCTGCGTGTAGACGCGCCGCGGGATCGCCAGGCGCAGCAGCTCGTGCCGCGCGGATTCGGGAAACATCACAGAGCCGATCTCGACCGAGCGGATGCCGGCGTGGCGGTACAGCTCCACCGCCAGCGCCTGCGCCGGGAATTCCCGCGGCGGGATGTGCCCCAGCATGCGTCCGGCGTCGATGTAGACGGCGTGGCCGCCCGGCGGCTGGACGATGGGCACGCCCGCCTCGGCGATGTGCCGGCCCAGGTAGGCGGTGGAGGCGATGCGGTATGCCAGGTAATCCGGATCGAGCACTTCTTCCAGGCCCACGGCGATCGCCTCCAGGTCGCGCCCGGCGAGCCCTCCGTAGGTGGGAAAGCCTTCGGTGAGGATGAGGAGGTTGGTCTCCTGCTCGGCCAGCCGGTCGTCGCGCGTGCACAGGAAGCCGCCGATGTTGGCGAAGGCGTCTTTTTTCGCGGAGAAAGTGCAGCCGTCGGCGAGTGAGAACATTTTCTGTGCGATCTGTTTTGGAGTCCGCGCGCCGTATCCCGGCTCCCGCTCGCGGATGAACCAGGCGTTCTCGGCGAACCGGCACGCGTCCAGGTACAGCGGGATGCCTCGGGCGCGGCAGACGGCGCTCACACGCTCCAGGTTGGCCATCGAGACCGGCTGGCCGCCGCCGGTGTTGTTGGTCACCGTGATCATCACCAGCGGGACCCGCCCGGCGCCTTCCGCGTCCAGCAGCCGCTCGAGCGCCGGCGCGTTCATATCGCCCTTGAACGGGTGCAGCGCCTGCGTGTCGGCCGCCTCCTCCAGCGGCAGGTCCACCGCGCGGGCGCCGTGGAACTCGATGTTGGCGCGCGTCGTATCGAAGTGGGCGTTGTTGGGCACCACCTGTCCCGGGCGGCACAGGATGGAGAACAGGATGCGCTCGGCCGCGCGCCCCTGGTGCGTCGGGATCACGTGCGGGAAGCCGGTCAGATCCTCGACCACCCGCCGCAGCCGGTAGAAGCTCTCGCTGCCGGCGTAGGATTCGTCGCCGCGCATCATCGCCGCCCACTGGGAGGTGGACATGGCGCTAGTGCCGGAATCCGTGAGCAGGTCGATCAGGATGTCGCCCGCGTGGATGGCGAACAGGTTGTAGCCGGCCTTCTCGAGGATCGCTTCGCGCTCGGCGGGCGTGGTCCAGCGCAATGGTTCCACGCTCTTGATCCGAAAGGGTTCAATAATGGTCTTCATCGCGGCTCCGACGCGGGCGGGTGCGCCGACCCGGTCCCTATTATCGCCGCTGGTATCACCGAGGACCATGACTCCTCGGTCGACGACCTGATGCTGGTGGAAACTTCCGCTGAGGGCGCCGTCGCTGATAGCAGTGCTATCATTGCTGTATGGCTAGTCTTACCATTCGCCGCCTCGATGAGTCCGTCAAATCGCGCCTGCGGGTTCGCGCCGCTCAGCGGGGCCGCTCGATGGAGGAAGAGGCCCGCCAGATTCTGCATCTCGCCCTGGCCGGAGAATCGGCCGGCCAGCCCAACCTCGCGGACCGCATTCGGAAGCGGTTCGCTTCTCTCGGCGGAGTAGAGCTTCCCGGTATGGCGCGCGAGCCGATGCGCCGGCCCCCGAAGTTCAGGAAATGATCATCCTGGACACCAACGTCTTGTCCGAAGTGATCAAGCCATTGCCCTCCCGGGAGGTAGTGGAATGGCTGGCCCGCCAGCAGCCCCACCAGGTGTTTACCACCGCGATCACGCAAGTGGAAATCCTCTATGGAATCGAGCTTGTGGCGGGAGGCAGGCGCAGGGTTGCTCTCGTGGCCGCGGCGGAGGCGATGTTTCAAGAGGACTTCGCCGGCCGAATCCTGCCGTTCGATGACCAGGCCGCTCGTGTGTTTCCACGGATTGCAGCCGCCCGTCGGCAGCTCGGACGACCCATCAGCCAGCTCGACGCGCAAATCGCCGCGATCGCCCGTTCTCGCGACGCCGCCATTGCCACACGGAATACGAAGGATTTCGAGCACTGTGAGGTCTCTCTGTTGAACCCCTGGAAGGGCCGCTAGCCGCTAGGCGAGCGCGTTGACTTGCTCATGAGGACGGCCTAAGATGGACGGCCAAGGGCGACCTGCTTCCTTATGATCGGCCAGACGCTCGACCACTACCGGATTGAATCGAAGCTCGGTCAAGGCGGCATGGGTGTGGTCTACAAGGCCCGCGACACGCACCTGGACCGCCCGGTGGCGATCAAGGTGCTGCCCCCCGGCAAGGTGGCCGATCCGGCTCGCAAGCAGCGCTTCGTCCAGGAAGCCAAGGCGGCCAGCGCCCTCAACCACCCCAACATCGTCACCATATACGACATCAGCTCCGAGGCGGGGATGGACTTCATCGCCATGGAGTTCATCGATGGCAAGACCCTCGACGGGGTGATTCCGCCCAAGGGCCTGCGGCCGGCCCAGGCGCTCAACTACGCGGTCCAGGTCGCCGACGCATTGGCCAAGGCCCACGGCGCGGGCATTGTTCATCGGGACCTGAAGCCGTCCAACATCATGGTCACCGACGAGGGCCGCATCAAGATTGTGGACTTCGGGCTCGCCAAGCTGCTGGAGCCGGCGGAATCTTCGCCCGACGCCGCCACTCTCACCGTGCGGCCGATGACCGAGGAGGGAGCCGTGCTGGGCACGGCGGCCTACATGTCGCCCGAGCAGGCCGAGGGGCGCAAGCTGGACGGGCGCTCGGATGTTTTCAGCTTCGGCTCGGTGCTTTACGAGATGGTGACCGGACGCAAGCCGTTTACGGGCGATTCGTACCTCGCGATCCTGACCAGGATTCTGCACGAGGACCCGACAGCGCCCGGCCAGCTCGCCGCTTCGCTCCCGCCGGAGCTGGAGAAGATCATCCTGCGTTGCCTGCGGAAAGATCCGGCGCGGCGCTACCAGACGATGGCGGATTTGAAGGTGGCGCTGGAAGATGTGCAGGAGGAGTCGGGTTCGGCGAAGCGGGTGCGGGCGCCGTCGCGATGGCGCTGGGCCTGGGCCGCGTCAGTGCCGGTGCTGCTGGTGGCGGGGTACTTCGCGTGGCAGGCATTGCTCGAGCCGCAGCCCACGGAGCCGCTCCGGGCGGTCGCTCTCACCACGTTTCCCGGCGCGGAACTGTATCCCTCGTTTTCCCCCGACGGCAACCACGTGGCGTTCACCTGGACCGGACCGAAGCAGGACAATCCCGACATTTACGTGCAACAGATCGGAGCCGGCTCTCCTTTGCGGCTGACGACCGACCCGCGCAGCGACTACAACCCGGTCTGGTCGCCGGACGGCCGTTGGATCGCCTTTCTTCGCGGCGAGTCGTCATCGCTCCAGCCGCAACGCGGCAAAAGCGAATTGCGGCTGATCCCCCCTCTGGGCGGGCCCGAGCGCAAACTGGTTGAGATCCGCGAGACCCGTCCGGGACTGGCTTGGTGCCCGGACAGTCATTGTCTGGTCGCTACGGATTCCCCGGGCGAGGGGAAGCCCGACGCTTTGTTCGTCTTTTCGCTCGAGACCGGAGAGAAGAGGCAGTTGACCAATCCGCAACCCCCTTTGCTCGGGGATGCCAACCCGGTGGTCTCTCCCGACGGTAGTTCGCTGCTCTTCCGCCGCAACTTTGCGCACGGCGCCGGGGAGCTTCACTGGCTTCCGTTGGAAAAAGGACTGACCGCCGGAGGCGAACCGAGGCCCCTTACGCGTGCCACGCTAAATGCCGAGTACCCGGAGTGGATGCCCGATGGTAAAGAGATACTCTTTTCCGCCAGGGGAAGTCTCTGGAGGCTGGCTATTCCCGGCGAGAACCCGCCGGCGAGACTCCCCTTCGTGGGCGAGGACGGGATCATGCCGGCGGTCTCCCGCCCCCAGCCCGGGCGGTATCCACGGCTGGTCTACGTTCGCAGCTCCGAAGACCGGAACATCTGGCGAATCGAAACATCCACTGTCGGCGCCCCAGTTTCCTCTCCGCCCGCCGTCTTCATCTCCTCCACGAGATCGGACGAGAATCCGCAGTTTTCCCTCGACGGCCGCCGGGTCGCCTTTGCATCGACTCGCGCTGGAGAGATGGAAATCTGGCTGGCCGATGCCGACGGCTCCAACGCCGTCCAGCTCACCTTTATGGGTGCTCAAACCACAGGCAGCCCCCGCTGGTCTCCCGACGGCCAACGGATTGCGTTCGACTCCAATCTCGAAGGCCAGATCGAGATCTACGTGGTCTCCGCTGCGGGCGGCAACCCTCGTCGCCTCACTTCTCACGCGGCCAACGACCACGTCCCCAGCTTTTCCCGGGATGGCCAGTGGATCTACTTCGGCTCGAACCGAACCGGCGAAATTCAGATCTGGAAGATCCCGGCGTCCGGCGGAGATGCCGTCCAGGTCACACACAACGTCGGCTTCACGGCCTTCGAGTCGCCGGATGGCGCCCACGTCTACTACACGCAGACCGGGGGCAGGGCGAGCGCCTTGTGGCGCATCCCGGCCTCCGACGGCCAACCCGTCAAGGTGCTGGAGGGAGTCGTGTCGCGGGCCTTCACGGTGCTGGAAAGAGGCATCTACTATATCGACCGGCCCTCGGGCGAAGCGCGGCTTCAATTCTTCGACTTCGCCACCAGCAAGTCCACGACCGTGGCTCGCAACCTCGGCATCATTCCTATCGGCCTCACCGCCTCTCCCGACGGCCGCACGATTCTCTATACACGGGTAGACTCCTCGGTGGACGACCTGATGCTGGTGGAAAACTTCCGTTGAGGATCTACAAGTACTCGGATAACTCGTCTGCCGTCATACCGGCCTGCCGGAGTATCGACTGAAGTGTTTTTGCCGGCAGAGTCCGGTTGCCGTGTATCGGCACGGTGACGAGACCCGAAGCGCCCGGTTTTCTAAGGTAGTGGTGGCTTCCACGGACGTGGGATTCCACATAGCCGGCACGCAACAGAGCACGCAAAACGTCCTTCCCACCGACACAACGGCAGCCGGCTCACGAGGCTCTGCGATGGTCGGTCAACGATGCCAGCAGGGTCTCCGCTTCAACGTCGGCGAGGGGAAGTGGCAATCCTTCCTTCCGGGAGGCTTCAAAGAAGCCCAGGATCGCCTCTCGGCATCTGTCCACCGCCTCCTGGTATGTCTCCCCGTACGTCGAGAGATGATTCAGCGCTGGAACTTGAGCAATCCAGACGTGATCTTCAGGGTCCCACTCGATCTCAATCGCGAGTCGAGCGGACTGGACGGTGGTCTCAGATCCCATGAATGTTCTGCAACTAGCGTAGCATGGTCCTCATGATCGGCCAGACGCTCGACCACTACAGGATCGAATCGAAGCTGGGTCAAGGCGGCATGGGTGTGGTCTACAAGGCCCGCGACACTCACCTCGACCGCCCGGTGGCGATCAAGGTGCTGCCGCCCGGCAAGGTGGCCGATCCGGCTCGCAAGCAGCGCTTTGTACAGGAGGCCAAGGCCGCATCTGCCCTGAACCACCCCGGCATCGTCACCATTCACGAGATCGGCTGCGACCAGGGGATCGACTTCATCGTGATGGAGTACATCGAGGGTCATACCCTCGACGGGGTGATTCCGCCCAAGGGCCTGCGGCCGGCGCAGGCGCTCCACTACGCGGTCCAGGTGGCCGACGCATTGGCCAAGGCCCACGGCGCTGGCATTGTTCATCGGGACCTGAAGCCGTCCAACATCATGGTCACCGACGAGGGCCGCATCAAGATTGTGGACTTCGGGCTGGCCAAGCTGCTGGAGCCGGCGGAATCTTCGCCCGACGCCGCCACGCTCACCGCGCGGCCGATGACCGAGGAGGGAGCCGTACTAGGCACGGCGGCCTACATGTCGCCCGAGCAGGCCGAAGGGCGCAAGCTGGACGGGCGCTCGGATGTTTTCAGCTTCGGCTCGGTGCTCTACGAGATGGTGACCAGCCGGAGGCCGTTTAGCGGCGATACGCCGCTGGCGATCCTGACCAACATTCTGCACGAGGACCCGATGGCGCCCGGCCAGCTCGCCGCTTCGCTCCCGCCGGAGCTGGAGAAGATCATTCTGCGTTGCATGCGGAAGGATCCGGCGCGGCGCTACCAGACGATGGCCGATTTGAAGGTGGCGCTGGAGGATGTGCAGGAGGAGTCGGGTTCGGGCAAGCAGGTGCGGGCGCGGGCGCGGTCGCGATGGCGCTGGGCCTGGGCCGCGTCAGTGCCGGTGCTGCTGGCCGCGGGGTACTTCGCGTGGCAGGCGTGGCGCACGCCGGAGAGCACGGAGCCGCCCCGAGCCGTCCCGCTGACCGCTTTCCCCGGCGCAGAACTGTATCCCTCGTTTTCCCCCGACGGCAACCACGTGGCGTTCACCTGGACCGGACCGAAGCAGGACAATCCCGACATCTACGTGCAACAGATCGGCGCCGGCTCTCCCTTGCGGCTGACCACCGACCCGCACAGCGACAACAACCCGGCCTGGTCGCCCGACGGCCGCTGGATCGCCTTCCTGCGCAGTCAATCGCAAGCCGGCAACAGCGAATTGCGGCTGATCCCGCCACTGGGCGGGCAGGAGCGCAAAGTGGCCGAGATCCGGCTCCAGCCGATCTACCCCATTCCGCCCGTCTACCTTGCTTGGTGTCCGGACAGCACCTGTTTGATCGTCACGGACTTCCAAGTCGAAGGAAAGCCGGAAGCCTTGTTCGTGGTTTCGCTCGATACGGGAGGGAAAAGGCAGTTGACCAATCCGCAGCCCCCTGTGCTCGGCGACACCAACCCGGCGGTCTCTCCCGACGGCCGTTCGCTCGTGTTCCACCGCAACCCTACGGGCGCCGGTGGTCAGTTTTACTGGCTTCCGCTGGGGAAAGGCCTGACCGCCGGCGGCGAACCCAGACTCCTCACCCTCGCCGCGCTGAATGCCAGACATTCGGCGTGGATGCCCGACGGTAAGGAAGTTCTCTTCTCCGCCAGGGGTAGTCTTTGGAGGCTGGCCGTCACAGGGGAAAAACCAGGCGAAAGCCCGCCCGCCCGGCTCCCCTTCGTGGGCGAGGACGGGTTGATGCCGATCGTTTCGCGCCCCCAGCCCGGCCGGCCGGCCCGACTGGTCTACGTCCGCAGCTTCACCGACACCAATATCTGGCGCATCGAAACCTCCGCTCCCGGCGCGCCAGCCTCGTCTGGGCCCGTGGTCTCCATCTCGTCCACGCGGCCGGACAGGTTCGCCCAGTTTTCCCCCGACGGCCGCCGGGTCGCCTTTGCGTCGAATCGCTCGGGGGAAATGGAAATCTGGCTGGCCGATCCCGACGGGTCCAATGCCGTCCAGCTCACCTCCCTGAGCGCTCGAACGACAGGCACCCCCCGCTGGTCTCCCGACGGCCAGACGATTGCGTTCGACTCCAATCTCGAAGGCCAGTCAGAGATCTATGTAGTCCCCGCTTCGGGCGGCAAGCCTCGTCGCCTCACTTCGCATCCGGCCAACGACCTCGTCCCCAGTTTCTCCGCGGATGGCAAGTGGATCTACTTCACCTCGAACCGAACGAGAGACTTTCAGATCTGGAAGATCCCGGCATCGGGCGGGGATGCCGTCCAGGTGACCCACAACGTCGGGTTCACGGCCTTCGAGTCGCCGGACGGCGCCTACGTCTACTACACGCAGACTACAGGCCCGGTGGCGAGTCCCTTGTGGCGCCTCCCGACGTCCGGCGGCCAGCCCGTCCAGGTGCTGGAGGGAGTCGTCATGCGGGCCTTCGTAGTGCTCGAACGAGGCATCTACTATATCGACCGGCGCGCGGGCGAGGCCCGGCTTCAGTTCTTCGACTTCGCCACCAGCAAGTCCACGACGGTGGCCCGCAATCTCGGTGAGATTCACCTCGGCCTCACCGCCACGCCGAACGGCCGCACAATTCTCTACTCCCGGGTGGACTCCTCGGTGGACGACCTGATGCTGGTGGAAAACTTCCGTTGAGGATCTACAAGTACTCGGATAACTCGACCGCCGTCATACCGGCCTGGCCGGGTCGCGCTTCTGTAAGCCCGTGGCAGAAGTCACCGAATGCCGAAAACGACAGGCCAGGAGGCCTGTCCATGGGGTTTCTACATTTTGCAATGGATCGGGGCGACCGACGTGGCGCAGGCTCTCAGCCTGCCGCGCCGAGACTCGTCTCGGCGCCTGCGGTCCGCTGGCTCGCGCTCGACCAGGATAGTCCTCCGCTCGGGTCACCAGCCCTGCCTTTCCCGGGTTGTTTTCGATGTAGGCGGCAATTCCTCCAGCTTCCGATCCTCTCGGACCCAGTGATCGTAAGACTCCGCCTGCCAGAATGTCTCCCCTGTCCGTCCCAGAACCCGGTTCGCCTCCCGTGCGGTTGAGGAAATTCGTTGGCGTCGAGACGAGTCTCGACGCGGCAGACACGAGTGTCTGCGCCACATTGTTGGCTCGGAGGCTGCCAGAATGTACAAACTCCAGGGACAGGCGTCCTCGCCTGTCCAGACTTCTGCCACAGGCTGTTAGGCGGTTCGGAAAGCGAAAGCCGTCGCGTTGCAGATTATGGCCGACATGATAGAAAGCGGCGAGGAGGTTCCCGAGCCGCTCAAGGTTCTGTTCGCCGCGTGCGCCGGTGGCCGGCCACGAAAAGCGCGGCGCGTTTACTCAGCCCTCCTTCGAATCGGGTGACACTTGACGCAATAGCCTCCACCAACCGGTGTACTAGTTTGTGGCGCGCACCGGCTCAGGGCGGCTCCCACTTCGGCCAATGTTCTGAAGGGCGTAGCGCCGGGGGAAACTGTAATGGACAACACTGCAGCTTGACGAATCCCCTGCCGATCCGTAAGATAGACAGAGTCGCCCCTGTAGCGCATCCGTTCAGGGCGCCGGCGAGGTACCACCAAAACGACAGGGACATCGATCACTGCTGATGCACATTTTCAGCCTGCTGATACTGAGCGTCCTATTCTCCGGCGCTCTCGCCGCCGTGCCGACTTCGCGGACAAAGAAGAAGACCGCCGGGCCCGCGCGTAGCTTCGTCGGTCCCAAGCCTTCCACCGCCAGCCGGACTACGGCGCGCAAGCCTTCCCCCAAACGGCGGCGCAGGCCGACCGGCGGCCCGTGGAAGGAGCCGACCTACGCCGATTCCACCGAGGGCGACCAGATCGACGGCGAAGACCTCACGGTGCGCCGCGCGGCGGTGGAGGCGCTGGGTCCCTACAACGGCACCGTCGTGGTGGCGGATCCGTTCACCGGCCGCGTGCTGACCATGGTGAACCAGAAGCTGGCGCTGAAGAGCGGGTTCCAGCCTTGTTCGACGGTGAAAGTCGTGGTGGGACTGGCCGCTTTGACCGAAGGAGTGGTGGAGCGCGACACGCCGCTGCGCCTGTACGGCCGCACGACCATGAACCTGACCGAGGCGCTGGCGCGATCCAATAACCCCTACTTCTCTAACCTCGGCAAGAAGCTCGGTTTCCCCCGCGTGGCGCATTACGCCCGGCTGTTCGGGCTCGGAGAGCGAGCCGGCCTGGGCATCGATGGCGAGCGTCCCGGCGGGTTCCCTGGGAGCGAGCCCAAGCACGGCGGCGTGGGCATGCTCTCCAGCTTCGGCGAGGGCATCACGCTGACGCCGTTGCAACTGGCGGCGATGCTCTCCTCCATCGCCAACGGCGGCACGCTCTACTACCTGCAATACCCGCGCACTCAGTTGGAGGCGGAGAACCTGGTGCCGCGCGTGAAGCGACGCCTCCAGATCCAGTCCTGGATTCCCGACCTCAGGCCGGGCATGATGGCGGCCGTCGAGTACGGCACCGCGCGCAAAGCCGCCTACGACCCCAACGAGCCGATCCTTGGGAAAACCGGCACGTGCTCGGATCGCCAGACGCCGACGCACCTGGGCTGGTTCGGCTCCTTTAACGACGTGGAGCGCAACAAGCTGGTGGTGGTGGTGCTGTTGACCGGCGGTCGTCCGAGCAACGGCGGGCTGGCGGCGGAGATCGCCGGCGGCGTCTACCGGCAGCTCTCGGCGCAGCGCTACTTCGCCCGCGGCCGCCCCACGTCGCCTGTCGCGCTGGTCGGCTCGCAGTCCTGCTGCGCGCAGTAGTGCTCCTTCGGGAAGAACAGGCCGCCGACCGCGAAGCCGTTCGCCTCGTCAACACGCTGGCCTTCGGCCGTGCGTCGGAGGCGGACCTGGTGGAGAGACTTCGCGATGCGGGGCTGGTAGTCGCGTCCCTGGTCGCCGAGGAGGAGGGCCGGGTGGTGGCGCACATCCTGTTCACACGGCTCGAGATGGAGACGGCGCGCGGTCCGGTGGCGGCCGCGTCGCTGGCGCCGATGGCGGTCCTGCCCGAGCGCCAGCGTCGCGGGATCGGATCCGCCCTGGTGCCCCGCGGCCTGGAACTGTGCCGCGAGCGCGGCGTGGTCGTTGTGGTCGTAGTGGGCCATCCGACGTATTACCCGCGATTCGGTTTTTCCGCCGAGCTCGCCCGGCGGCTGCGGGCGCCGTTCTCCGGCGAGTCGTTCATGGCCGTGGAACTCGAGCCCGGTGTCATGGCCGGGCGCAGCGGCTGGGTCCGTTATCCCGACGCGTTCGGTGCGCTACCGGCTCAGCTTCCGTAGACACTAGCAGCCCGTCGCAGAACTGAGAAACGACCGCTTGCTAACGCGCGCGGCTCGGAAACGGCAGCAGGCGGCGGCTCACGGCGGTTATCGCGCAGGCAGCGTCGGGGCCCCAAGCGCGTGGTATCCTAGGCCCAATTCCGTTGGCTGGAAGATCCAAGGAGCCAACGATGATCAGCCAGAGAATCTCTCATTACGAAATCCAGGGCAGGCTCGGCGAGGGCGGCATGGGCGTGGTCTACCGCGCGCTGGACACTCACCTGGACCGCTACGTGGCCATCAAGGTGCTTCGTCCCGAGGCGGTGGCCGACCCGCAGCGCAAGCGGCGCTTCGTGCAGGAGGCCAAGGCCGCCTCCGCGCTGAACCACCCCAACATCATCACCATCCACGACATCAGTACGGACCACGGTGTGGACTTCATCGTCATGGAACACGTCCGGGGCAAGTCCCTGGACCAGTTGGTCGCGGCCAGGGGGCGCGCGAAGGGTCTGGGGCTGCGGGAGGCGCTGCAATACGCCGTGCAGATAGCCGACGGGTTGGCCAAGGCGCACGCGGCAGGGATCGTGCACCGGGATCTCAAGCCGGGCAACGTCATGGTGACCGAGGATGGGCTGGTGAAAGTGCTGGATTTTGGCTTGGCCAAGCTGACCGAGCCTGCCGGTGAACCCGCCGGTGAAGAGGAAGAGACCGAGACTGTGCGCGCCGAGGTGAGCCCAGCGACTCAAGAAGGGTCGATTCTGGGCACGGTCGCCTACATGTCGCCGGAGCAGGCCCAAGGGCAAAAGGTAGACGCCCGTTCGGACATCTTCAGCTTCGGTGTAGTGCTCTATGAGCTTCTTAGCAGCCGCCGGCCCTTCTTGGGCGAAACCCGGCTGTCGATCCTTTCCGCCATCCTTCGGGAAGAGCCCAAACCTTTGGCTGAGATCGTGAAAGGCATACCGCAAGAAGTCGGAAGAATTATTAGCCTCTGTCTGAGAAAAGACCCGCGCCGTCGCTTCCAGCACATGGAAGACCTCAAAATTGCGCTGGAGGCGTTACTAGAAGAACCGGAGTCGGGTGGTTTAGCGGCTGTTCCAACCCTTGCCCCTCGCCATTGGAGCAGGTGGGTTGCGATGGCTGCCGTCTTGACGTTGATGGTGGGCATCGCCATTGCGGTTTGGTGGCGCTCTGCCCGCTCTCCTGCGGGCACCAGCGGGCCTGCGGCCCCCTTGAGAACGTCGCCCTTCACGAGTTTTCCGGGCCAGGAATCCCAGCCGGCTTTTTCGCCCGACGGGAAGCAGGTCGCTTTTGTCTGGGAAGGAGAAACGGGCGGGAATTTTGACGTTTACGTCAGGCTGGTCGCAGGCGGAACACCGCTGCGCCTCACCAGCAACCCGGCGGATGAGTTCAGTCCGACCTGGTCGCCGGACGGAAGCCGGATCGCCTTCCTTCGCCAAACCTCGGCCGGACAGGAGATTGTTCTCATTCCGGCCTTGGGCGGACCGGAACGCAAGCTCTGCCAGACGACGGCCACTATCATGGGGGCGGTTTTGGTGGCGAACTGGGTCCGAGCTGGCCTCGGGCTGGCTTGGTCTCCCGATGGGGGCCTGCTGGCAATCGTGGATAAGGCCTCCCCACAAGAGTCCGACAGCATCTTCGTGGTCGAGACTGATACCGGCAAAAAGCGGAAGCTCACTTCCTTGCCTGTGCAATACTTTGGGGATCGCTTCCCCGCCTTCTCTCCAAACGGTCAAACTCTGGCCTTCATCCGCTTTCGCAACTTTGGGGTAAGCGACATTCACCTGTTGCCGGTCACTGGCGGCGGGCTTCCGGGTGAACCCACACGCCTGACTTTCGATGACAAGGACATTCGGGGCCTCGACTGGACCGCCGATGGGCGCAGCATCGTCTTCTCGTCGTCGCGCGGAGGGAGCCTGACCCTGTGGAGAATCCCCATCTCGGGCGGCGCGCCCGAACGGCTGGCTGTAAGTGGAGAAACCGCTCTTTTTCCATCCGTGGCTCGGCAGGGAGGGCGCCTGGCTTACGTTCAATCTGCCGCGGATCTGAACATCTGGCGAGCAGCGGGACCCGCGGCAGTCCTCGCTTCCAAAGCCAAACCCGCCAAATTCATCTCTTCCACGCAGTGGGACAGCAACCCCCAAATCTCTCCGGATGGCAAGAGAATCGTCTTCGCATCGGCTCGCTCAGGAAGTGGTGAGCTCTGGGTATGCGATGAGGCCGGATTGAATCCAGTCCAGTTGACTTCGTCGGGGGGGGCCCTGTCGGCATCGCCGCGCTGGTCTCCCGACAGCCAACAAGTCGTCTTTGATTCCCGGGTCCGCGGACAAGCCGACATCCACGTGGTCAGTCGTGAAGGAGGCCCGCCTCGCCGCATCACCACGGAACCCTCCAACGAGGCGCGGCCAAGCTGGTCCAGAGATGGGCGGTGGATCTACTTTGGCTCCGACCGCACCGGGAACTGGCAAGTCTGGAAGGCGCCGGCGGAAGGCGGCGCCGCCATGCAAGTTACCAGGCAAGGAGGCCGCGAGACCCAGGAGTCCCCCAACGGGAAGTTTCTCTATTATCACAAGGGGGTCGGCCTTGGCATCTGGAGGGTTCCGCCAGAAGGCGGCGACGAAGTCCAGGTACTCGATCGGGGAGAGGCGGGCCAATGGGCGGTCCTGGACCACGGCATCTGTCTGCTCAACCGACGGGCGGTGCCGGAACCAACGATCGAGTTTTTCGGCTTCGCCACACGACGGTCGTCGAAGATCACATCGCTCCCCAAGCAAGCCGGAGCGCCGCTTCTAATCCCCTCCTTGGCGGTCTCCCCGGACGGCCGTTGGATTCTCTACGTGCAGGTGGATCAAACGACCAGCGACGTCATGCTGGCAGAAAACTTCCGCTAGTGCCGTTCCAACTATTTGCGCCGAGAGAGATTGGCCGCGCGCGGGGCGCTGCACGCCGTCGAGACGCGAGGCGAGGTTAGGCGAAACAAGTTGGAACGGCACTAGTGGGATGGGCGCCTGCCCTGACCGGACGTGCATTAGTCGCTATCCCCCGTTCAGCCCGAGCGCGCCAGGCGCCCGCCGGTGAGCTCGAAGCGCATCGGGAACCGCTCGGCCAGCCGCTGGCTGTGGGTAACAACGATCAGGATGCCCTGCCGCAAGCGATGCAGATCGAGCAGCAGGTTGGCGACCTGGTCGGCGGAATCGCGGTCCAGGTTCCCTGTGGGCTCGTCGCCGAGAACCAGCAGCGGCTCGCGGATCACCGCCCGCGCCAGCGCCACGCGCTGCTTCTCGCCTCCGGAGAGCTGCGCCGGGAAATGGTCCAGCCGGTGCGCCAGCCCGACCTGTCCGAGCAGTTCCCGCGCGCGCGCCGAGTGGCCGTCGCCGGGTTCGGCCACCAGCGTCGGCACCAGGACGTTCTCCAGCACCGTGCATTGCGGCAGCAGGCAGTGGTCCTGAAAGACGAAGCCGACCTGGCGGTTGCGAAACGCGGCCAGCTCGGCCTCGGCCAGCTCGTACGGATTGCGGCCCGCCAGGGTGACGGCGCCGCTCGAAGGCGGCTCGAGCGCTCCCAGGACCGCCAGCAGCGTGCTCTTGCCGCTGCCCGAGGGCCCCATGATCGCGGCCGCGTCCCCTGGTTCGAGCGAGAAGGAGACGCCGCGGAGCACTTCGACCGGGCCCTGCGGTCCGGGGTAGTGTTTGACCAGGTCGCGAACTTCGAGCACGGTCAGCTCCGCGACCCGAGCCGCTCCAGCTCCCGCGCGCGATTGTCGTAGTTGCGCGCGTAATACTCGCGGTACTGCTCGGAGCGGACCCGTCCCACCCAGTCCTGGTTTTCGCGATACCAGGCGATGGTCCGTGCCAGCCCGTCCTCGAAGCCTGTCTGGGGCGACCAGCCCGTGGCGGCGGCGATCTTGGCGCTGGAGAGCGCGTATCGCCGGTCGTGGCCCGGCCGGTCGGCGACGGTTTCGATCAGGCTCTCCGGCCGCCCGGTGGCGGCCAGGATCCGCCGCACCACTTCGCGGTTCGGCAAAGAACAATTCCCGCCGATATTGTAGATTTCCCCCACCCGCCCCTTTTCGAGCAACGCGCGCAGCGCGCGGCAATGATCCTCGACGTGCAGCCAGTCGCGCACCTGCAAGCCGTCGCCGTAAATGGGCAGCGGCGCTCCCTCCAGCGCGTTGGCGATCATCAGCGGGATCAGCTTCTCGGGAAACTGGCAGGGGCCGTAGTTGTTGGAGGCGCGCGTCACGATCACCGGCACGCCGTAAGTGGCCACGTAGGACAAAGCCAGCAGGTCCGAGCCCGCCTTGGACGCCGAATAGGGGCTGGTCGGAGCGAGCGGGAAGCTCTCGTCGGCTTCGAGCGGCTCGGGCAGGCTGCCGTAGACTTCGTCCGTGGACACGTGCAGGAATCGCGCCGGCTCGTGCGCGCGCGCGGCTTCGAGCAGCGTGAACGTTCCCCCGATGTTGGTCTCCAGCGCCGGCCCGGGCGAGAAGATGCTGCGATCCACGTGCGACTCGGCTGCGAAGTGGATCACCCACTCCGGCCGCTCCTGCTCGAACACGCCACTCACCAGCTCGCGGTCGCAGACGTCCCCGAGCACAAACCGGTAGCGTGGGTCGTTCTGGACGGAGGCGAGGTTCTCGAGGTTGCCGGCGTAGGTCAGCTTGTCGAGGTTGACGATACGGCGGTCGCCTCGCTCGGCGAGCGTCTGCCGGATGAACGCCGATCCGATGAATCCGGCGCCCCCGGTGACCAGGATCGTCATTTGTGCTGTGTTTCCCAATCGTACTGGATGCCGGCGTCGTCGCAGGCGATGCGGCCTTCATCGGCGGGATCGTAGAAGCGGTCGGTCACGTAGACCAGCAGCGCGGCGGCGGTTCCGATCACCTTGTAGCCGTGACCGACCCCGGGGGGGATCAGGATCTGCCACGGCCGCAGCGTTCCCAGGTACAGCGTGTTCTTCCGACCGAAGCCGGCCGAGTCCTGCCGCAGATCGACCAGGGCCACCTGGAGCATGCCCATCGCCGGCACCCACACGTCGGTCTGCCGGCGGTGGTAGTGGAAGGCCTTGATCGTGCCGGGATAACTGAGTGCGGCCGACACCTGTGTGGATTCCGCGGGGAAGCCCGCCGCCAGCCCCCGACCCAGCCGCGCGACTTCGAGAAAATAGCCGCGATCGTCCGGGTGCACCGGGAACGGCTCGACGCGCACGCCGGGAATCAGGTCGCCCGAATCCGGCGCCGAGATGACGCGGCCCAGCCCGCGCTCGCACCGGGGAATCGCGATGTTCATGCCGGCCTGCTCTCCCGCGCCGGACCGCAGAGCGGCAGCCGATTCCTGCGCCATGCCACTCACCCCACCGAAGCCGGCTCGAGCGCCTGCCGCCGCCGAAACTCGGCCACCAGGTTGGCGGCGCGCAGCAGCGAATCGAAGGTGCCGGCGTCGGTCCACCAGCCTTCCAGGTACGAGAAGGTCATGGTTCCTTCGCGGATATAGTCGTTGTTGACGTCGGTGATCTCCAGCTCGTTGCGCCCCGACGGCACCAGCGAGCGGACCTTTTCGAACACCGTCTCGTCGTAGAGGTAGATGCCGGTGACGGCGAATTTCGACTTCGGCTTCCTCGGCTTCTCCTCGATTCCCACGATGCGGTCGCCCTGAATCTCGGCCACACCGAACCGACCGGCGTCCTCCACCTGCTTGAGCAGGATGCGCGCGCCGCGCGGCTGGCGCTCGAAGGCTTCCACCGCCTCGCGAATGCTGCCTTCGATGATGTTGTCGCCCAGGATCACGCACAGCCGGTCGCCGTCGGCGAAGTGCTCGGCCAGCGCCAGCGCGTCGGCGATGCCGCCTTCCCCTTCCTGGTAGGTGTAATCCAGGTGTTTGAGCCCGAACTCCTTCCCATTGGCCAGCAGGCGCAGAAAGTCGCCCGAATTCTTTCCGCCGGTGACGATGAGGATGTCGCGGATGCCGGCCTCGACCATCGTCTGGATCGGGAAGTAGATCATCGGCTTGTCGTAGATCGGCAGCAGGTGCTTGTTGGTGATCTTGGTGAGCGGGAACAGCCTGCTTCCGGAGCCCCCCGCCAGGACGACGCCTTTCATCGAACCTCCGCAGTGGAAAACCTCATCATAGCAGCCCCGGCCGTGCGAGCGGCCCAGCCGCCTCTGCCTCCGCGCGGGACCATGCTACAATGACCGCCGCCATGAAACTCCACGTGTGGAACCGGATCGAGAAAGAACAGATGAGCCCCACCTTCGCCCGCCAGGTGATTCACGCCGGGCAGTTGACCGTCGCGCGCGTCTGGCTGAAGAAGGGGGCCGTGGTTCCCGAGCACAGCCACGTCAATGAGCAGATCAGCATGATCGAGCAGGGAAAGCTGCTGTTCTTCATCGAAGGCCGGCACGTGCTGGTGGAGGCCGGCCAGGCGCTGGAGATTCCGCCCAACGTTCCGCATTCGGCCGAGGCGGTGGAAGACTGCGTCGCCATGGACCTGTTCACCCCGGTACGCGAGGACTGGCGCCGCGGTGATGACGCCTACCTGCGTCGCTGATTCTTCCACCACCCGGCCGATGCCGGACCCAACGTCACCAGGTCGGGCCGCCCGTCGGCGTCCACGTCCGCCGCCCAGGCATGCAGCAGCCCTGAAGTGCGCGCCAGCAATTGAGCCCGCAGCCGGCCCGCGCCCTGGTTGGTGAACCAGAGTAATCTCGAGTTCGCCCCGTTGTTCTCGCCGACCACAATATCGGCGCCTCCCTCGCCGTCGAAGTCCGCCACAGCCAGTGCGTGCGGACGCCGCAGGGCGGGTGTCGTCTCCACAGGATGCTCCTCCCAGGGTAGGCGCGGGTCCCGAGGCCGGCCGAACCAGGCGAGCCGGCCCGGGCTCACCTCCCCCTGGCTGGCAACCAGGTCGGGAAATAGGTCGCCGGAGATGAACCCCGTCGCCAGCCGCAGCGTGGATGCATGCGCCTGGTCCCACCAGGAGTTGATCGCGAACAGCCGCCAGGATTCGTCGTAACTCCCCGGGCTGCGAATCCAGTAATTTCCGCAGAGAATGTCCGGCCGGCCGTCGCCGTCCATTTCCGCCACCAGGAGGCCGCCCTGGCGGGTGGGCGTGTAGATCGAGTAGATCTCCCGGTACGGCCACTTGCCTTCCGGCGGGCGCGGAATCTCGTAAAAGCGAACCTGCGTGTGGCGGTGCACCACCAGCACGCCGCTGCGTCCGTGCAGGGTGGCGCCGAGGCAGTCGTGGAAGTCGGCGCCGGTATCGATCTCGCGGATCCGTCTTTGCGACGCTTCCAGCCACACCATGCGGCCCAATCCCCCGCCGCCGCGCCCGCTTTCGAGCAGAACCAGGTCCTGCCGGCCGTCCTGGTTCACATCCACCAGGCAGCCTCCCTCCTGGAATCCCGGCCCGCCGGCGGGCGCCAGCGTCGTACGGCGACCTTCCGGTAACGACCATTCGAACACCTGGTCGCCCCAACCGAACAGTGTCCCGGCGCGGCCGCGGGCGACCGTTTGGAGCGCGCCGCCGCGTAAACCGGCTTCCGGGGCCAAGACGAACGAACTCGGTTGCCAATCGACCGCCTGCGGCCGGATTGCCGTCACCGTCGCCAGGCACACCACAAACACCCGCAATTGTTCCATTCGATGGTATTCTACGGCAGAGTGCGGGAGCTTACCCAACTGCTCGCCAACGGGGACCAGTCGGTGGAGCTGGATGTGGCCGCCTTGCAGGTGGCGCGCATCGAGTTCGGGGATGTTCCTGTCGGACCGTTCCTGGAGATTCTGGATTCCTACGCCACCGAGCTCGGCCAGCGGCTCAGCGGCCGCGAGGATGGCCCGGCCTGGATCCGCGCCGCCAACGAGTACCTCTTTGAGGAGCTCGGCTTCCACGGCAACCAGGTGGATTACTATAATCCGCGGAACTCCTGCCTGAACGAAGTGCTCACCGGCCGCACGGGCATTCCCATCACCCTGTGCATCGTCTACATGGAGATCGCCCGCCGGCACGGCCGCAGCATCTGTGGCATCGGCCTGCCCGGCCATTTCGTGGTCCGCTACGACGACGGCGACTACGCCGCCTACCTCGATCCGTTCCACGGCGGCCGCGTGCTCACCGAGAAGGAATGCCTGGAGTTGTCCCGCGTCTCGGGGCTGGATGTGTCGGCAAACGCCAGCCGGCTGCTGGCGCCCAACAGCAAGCGCCAGATGATGCTGCGCATGCTGTACAACCTCCGCGCCATCTATTTCCGGCAGCAGGCCTGGACCAAGTCGATTCAGGTGCTGGATCTTCTGGTGGAAGCCAGGCCCAAGGCCGCCGAGGAGTACAAGCAGCGCGCCACCGCCCACCTCCAGCTTCGCCGGACGCGCGCCGCGCTGGCCGACTTCGAAAAGTACCTCGCTCTGGCGCCGAAGGCGGAAGACCGCGCCGCGGTCGCGAGGCAGGTGCAGGTGCTGCGCGGGTGGCTGGCTTCGCTGAATTGAGGTCGGCTAGGTCATGTCGCCGCTCTTGGCGCTTTCCACAAACGCGATCAGGTCCTGAAAGCTGTAATCGTTGGCCAGCACGTCCACCGGCCGGAAGCCCCGCAGCATGGGATGCGGGGTTTGAATAAACCGATAAAGCTCGTGCGACGGCAGCGCCTTCCCGATCCGCTGCACCAACTGGGACAAGCGGTCCATCCGGGCGCTTGCCTCGCGTCCCGGCGGAATCCGCCTAACGTGGACGGAAGACCCGGAACGGAGAGGTCAAGAAACACAACCAGTTTCGGGGCCTTTACACGGCCTCGGGGCATCAACCCGACGCCCGGTTTTGGAGAGGCCGGGTGCATGCCGTGTCAGGACGGGCCCCCTTTTTTTGATGAAGGCAGACCGAGCCAATCCACGACGGCCGACTCGACAAGAGCCAAATTGCGCGGGCGAGAGCTTGCCAAGGGGCCGCAGCAACTTGGCCGTGGGAACCGTAACCAGGCTTTGGGCGTTGAATGCACCAGCGCGCAGAAAGGGGACAGGCGTCCCAACTTCGAACCGGGAGCCGCGAAGACTGGTGGTATGCGGCACGAGGGTAATCAGAGCCCGGTCCACATCCTCGGCGGGGACGCTGAGAACGACAGCCGGACGTACTTTGGCCGCCAAACCAAGGTCTACGAGCCAGACTTCGCCCCGCCCTGGGCTCTTCATTCCACGCTTTCATGCCGATCCAGTCCAAGAAACACTTCATCGGCGGCTTCCGTCAAGGCAGCATCGTCGGGGAGGTCATGGTCGCTGAATGCCTCCCGCCGAAGTAGTTGAAGGAGCACCTGCTCCCGCTCCGATACAGGTAGGGAATCGAACTGATCGAGCAGCGTCTTTGCGGCTTCGCTCATTGTTTAAAGAGTGGCATTTGGGTTCGTGAGGTGTCAAGATGCGGCCGCGCCGGCGGGCCTAACTCTTGTACCGGCTCAGAATCAGCGCTTCCGAGCCGCGCGCGTTAGCAAGCGGTATGCGGAACATCACACTAGCGACCGCCCACGAGTCTTACGGCGGCGGCTAAACCTCCCGCGCGCTGGATGCCGGGCACGAACAGGTCTCGTTGGAACTCCGCGTCGGTGCCGCGAAAGCCGCTCCAGTCCGAGCTGAGCTTCACCTCCACCGGCGCCACCGCGGCGGCGAACAAGGTCCACACGGCGGCCTTCTCCAGGCCGACGAGCTCGACGGGTTGAGACGACCGTGAGCGCAGGAACGCCAGCGCGGTGAGGATGTCCTGCACGCGGGCGGCGTCGTCGGTGACGTTGAACGCCAGGAAGTGGCGATGAGAGCGGTCGCGGGGCGCCGCCGCCGCTCCGGTCTGGAAGGCGTCGATAGCGAGCACCGGCCGCCCGGCTTTCGCCAGCGCCTGGAACTGGGGCGTGCTCCGCGCCGCCTGCGCGCCGCCAGGATGCACTACCAGCGCCGGCGTTCCGCGGCCTTCCTGCCACAGTCCCGGCACGCGATCGCCGCTTCCTTCCCGGCCGAGCACGATGGCGCCGCCGGATTCCTGGTGGCGCACGCTCGCCGGCCACTGGGCCCCGAGCGCGAGCAGCAGGCGTTCCCGCAGCGCCGCGGCGTCGCGCGTCGAGTCGCTTTGACTGGCGGCCGCCTGCTTCCACTGGCGGAACAGATCGTCATAGGCAAGCGCGTTCGAGGGCAGCGCCCGGCCGTGGAGGACCAGCATGTCCGGCAGCCGCTCGATGCGAAAGCCACGTTCGGCGGTGCTGGGCGGATCCCCCGGAGGCGAAAGCCGGCGGGCGAAGAAACCGTACACCGCCTCCCGGCTCTCCTTGTTGTAGTTGTGCGGCGCGTCGAACTGCACCGCGTCGACGTTCTCCGGCTTCCCGTACAACTCGTAGATGCGCCGGATGGCGGGGAACTCCTCCCGCGGCACGTTGCGCGTCCAGTCGCCGGTCGCCGCGACCAGTTGCATCGGCCGCGGCGCCGTCATCGCGGCGATCTCGACGTTGAACGTCTCCCGCCGCAGCCCAGGAGCGTTCTCGCACGGCGAGCCTCCCTGCATGATCGCCGACACCATGTTCACCGGCGCCGCGAAGCTTACGCGGTCGTCCACGGCGCTCAACAGGAACGTCTGGGTGCCCCCGCCGCTGGCGCCGGTGACGGCGATGCGTGCCGGGTCCACCTCCGGCAGCGACTCCAGAAAGTCGATCACGCGGATGGAGTTCCACAACTGCAATCCCAGCGGCCCGAAACTCCAGAGCTGCTCGGCGGCCCCGCCGAAGGCGTGCGGCGTCTGCACGGTGTCGTTGTAGCCGACCATGTCGTAGGTGAACGCCACATAACCCATGCGCGCCTGCTGCACCGCGCGCGCCGGCACAGAGCCCAGCGGCTGGTGCTCCAGCCGGCCGTAATTCCAGTGGCCGTGCGGATTCGCGACCGCCGGCAGCTTCCCGGTGCGCCGGAGCGGGCGGTAGAGGTTTCCCCCTAGAAAGTACCCGGGCAAAGTCTCCAGGTACACCTTTTCCACCGAGTAATCTTCCCGCTCGATTCGGCCGAACACCTGGGGCCGCAGCGGAGTTTTCTCCGGCAGGGGCAGCAGGCCGGCAGCGAACAGGATCTGCTTCCGCAAATGCGCGCGGCGCGCCTCCCATTCCGCCAGAGTCCGGTATTCCGGCATCTGGAAGTGGGTGTCGGTAGTCGGCACGTATGTGTTCCGACGGTCCGTCGCCGGCGCCTGCGCCAGTAGGTTCACCGCGAGTATGCCAAGCCCGATTCTGTGCATCGTAGGGCAATCTTACTCCCGCCCGCGAGGTGCGGCAACCGGGTGGCGCCTGCAAAGTCAGGCACTACCGGCAACCGGCCCGCCTGGTCCCGGCCTGCCGGCGCCGGTGAAGGTTTTCCCCGGAGACGCCGATATGGGACTAGGGTATGTTGCACCATTTCGTGGACAGCGATACCGTCCTGGCCCAGTTCAACCGACTGGTTCAGGAGCTTCTGCGCGGCTCGATGACCCGCAACTGTTTCCGCCCGTGGGAGATCGACCTGCTGCTGGACATCGGCAACTGCCAACTCCGCGAGGCGAACAAGCGCGAAATCCTGCGCCGCTACCAGAAGGCCGTCCAGCGCGATATGGAAAAGGGCGCCCACCAGCCGATGAAGCTTTCCGAATACCTGGAGCGCAACCGCGTCCGCCGCGCACGACAGGCTGGCGAACTGGTTGCCCGATAGCCCCTCCAGGGGCTGCCCCCGCCTGGCGGCGGAGCGGCGCACCACAATGTATGGGAGCAAGGTCATACCGTTTGCGTAGAAGCTTCCCGACTGCGCTATCCTGAAACCTGACAGTTCAGCTTGCCGATTAGGAGTGTTCCCATGGGATGCAGCAGTGTTCCCCCGATGCCTGTCCAGGAAGTCGCCGGCGCGCGCAAGGTCCTCTGCGTGAAGTTCCAGAAGGAGATGACCGGCCTGGGAGAGGTGCCTTTCGACGGGCATCCTCTGGGACAGCGCATCTACGAGAACGTGTCCAAGGAAGCCTGGGGGCTGTGGCTCGAGCACATGAAGATGATCATGAACGAGTACCGGCTCAACCTCGGCACCGAGGAGGCCCAGGAGCTCATTCTCAAGCAGATGGAAGATTATTTCTTCGGCGAGGGCGCCTCTTTTCCCCCGGGCTACGTCCCGCCGCAAACTAAGGCGTGAGGAGCGCGGCGGCCGATACCACCGGCAGGCTGGAGCGAATCTCAAATTCCAGGTGCGCGTGCGCCCGGCGCATGGCCGCCTCGACTTCGTCCGGCGTCGAGCCGCGGGCGAACAGGAATCCCAGGTAACTGGATCCTTCCGGCAGCGGAACCAGCGCCTGCCCTTCCCTGGCCGTCACGATGACCTGTTCCACGCCGGGGACCGCCTCGGCTTCCCTCACGCCGCGCGCGCCCGCATAGATCCCTGCACGCGGGATCGGGATCATCATGACGCCCGAGGCCGGCGTGGCGAGGCTCACTTCACCCACATCCTCGCCCAGCGCGTGGCGCAGAAGCAGCTCCTCGAGCGAGGTATCCGGCGCGAAGCGCAGCGCGCGGGAGCACAGCCCGCCGATCGGACGCGCGGCCACCTCCAGGATCCAGGCTCCCTCGCGGTTATGTCGCAGCTCGGCGTGGAGGGGACCGTGCGTGAGCCCCAGCGCCCGCACCGCCTCCTGCGTTGCGCCGATCAGCTCCTGACGGACGACTTCGGGCTGGCGGGACGGGGTGACATAGATGGTCTCCTCGAAGAAGGGGCCGTCCAGCGGATCGGGCTTGTCGAACAGCGCCAAGGTCTGGAGCTTGCCGGCCGTCACCAGTCCTTCCACTGCGAACTCGGGCCCTTCGATGAAAGCTTCCACCAGGATGTAGCGATCGCGGGCATCGCGGAACCGGAGCACATCGGCCACCTCGAGCAGTGCCCGGATGCGGTGGAACGCGGCCACGAACTCTTCCCGATCGTCGGCGCGAATGACGCCGCGACTGGCAGCCTGTCCGAGGGGCTTCAACACGCAGGGATACGGAGCCCGTTCGGCGGCCGTGCGCGGGTCCTCCTGGACCGGTACGCGGAAATATCGCGGCACCCGCATGCCGGCCGAACGCAACCGTTCGCGCGCGAGGAACTTGTCGCCGCACGCTTCCACGGCGTCGGGCGGGCTGAAGGGAATGCCCAATCGTGTGGCGATCAATGCGGCCAGCCGGGCCGGCCGATCCCCCACCGCGACCAGACCGTCGAAGGGGCCGTCGAAGGGTCCCGCCGCCGCCGCCGCGGCCGCCGATTCCTCCAGCGCCTCGAAGCGCACCGGAATCGCGTGGTCTCCCCAGGGATCTTCCAGCACGTGGCAGCGGTCGGTGGCGAGCACCAGCTCGACCTCCAGCCGGCGGGCCGCCTCGGCGAACTCTCGCGTCTGGTAGCCGGTGGTCGCCGCCACCAGCAGCAGCCGCTTGCCCTTCCTCATCACACCAGAGCCACCTGCTCCGCGACGGGTTCCGCTCAACAATACCAGGGCTCTTCGAGGTAGGGAACCGTCACGCGCGGCATCAGATCGTATTCCCGCGGCGGCTCGGCGGCCGCATCCTGGTACGCCTCCCGCCAGATGGCGTTGAAGATCTCCGGACGTGTCCTTTCGTCGCTCTGCATCCGCGCGACCAGCTTCAGCAGGCGAGCCCCCAGCAGGTCGAGCGATTCCTCTTCATGCTCCCAGCGGTGGATCAATGCCGCCTCGTCGTAGCCGCGGAGCCTCTCGCGGATCTGGGCCAGCTCGAGCAGCCGGGATCCCGACGGAATCAGCAGGCGCAGCGCCAGTTGCACCGGGGCTACGTTGTTCACCAGGCGCAGTTGGGCAACCACGCGCAGCAATTCCCGGTAGCCGTCCCAGGTGGTCCAGGGCGTGAACGGAATGAACGTCGGCGCCAGCGCCAGACCGCAGGCGTCGAACAGTTCCACGACACGGAAGAAATCCTCGCGCGTGTGGCCCTTCTCCAGCTTCTCCAGAACCCGGTTGTCGAGCGACTCCACGGCGCTGGTCACCAGCACGCAGCCGGTGGCGGCGAGCACCGGCAGCAGGTCGCGGCGCGCCAGCAGGTGCTCGACCTTGATGGTCACGTCGTAAGTCAGGCCGGGGTGTTCCTGATGCAGCGCTTCCACCAGCCGCCGTGCGTGGCCTGGGCCGTTGAAGAAATCCGGGTCGCCGAAGGTGATGTGTTCCGCTCCGGAGGCCACCTGCTGGCGGATGTCTTCCAGCACCACGTCCGATTGCACAAGGCGAAACCGCCCCTGGTAGACGGGAACCACAGGGCAGTGCCGGCACATGTGCTTGCAGCCGCGGCTGGCTTCCGTGTAGCCGGCCTGCTTCCGCCGGCCGTTGTCTCGCAGCGCACCGTAGCGCTCCAGCCCAACCAGATCCGAACGATCCGGCGTAAGGAAGCGAAGCCGGTCGAGCGAAACCAGTTCTTCCCGCTGTGCGCCGTTCTCCCCGCGCTCCAGCCGCGCCGCCAGATCGCGCAGGCCCGGCTCGAACTCACCGCCGAGGATCGTGCCTGCTCCGAGCCTTCGCAGATACGCCTCATTCAGCGGCGCGTAGAGGCCGTAGCAGCACAGATGAGCCTCGTGGTTGAGCCGCTTCACCCGCTCGATCACCGGCGCCGCCAGCCGTGTGGCCGTGTGCATCGGAAGGTGGATGGCCACCAGCCCCGCCTGGCCGGCCACATCCAACGGCAGCGGGCTCACCGCCAGGTCGACGCAATGCACCTGGTGACCCTGGGCCCGCAGCCAGGCCGCCGGCGACGCCAGGCCGAAGGGCTGTCGCCCCATCTCGTAGGTGGAGCAAAGAAGTATCTTCACGAGGAAGTCTTGTTTCCATTATCCTACGCAGCCGGTGCGATCTCACGATCTGTACAAATATACGGACATATGTATACTATGATAGAAGACTCTAGGCTAGGCTCTCTACGCTGCGCAGTGCGGTGAAGAATACCCTTCTGTCAAGGCCCTCAAGGGATTCGGCGGGCGATCCGTGCTTGAGATCGTGGCGCACGACGAAGGCGACACCTACCGGGCCGTCTATACAGTTCGCTTCCACGACGCGATTTACGTGCTGCACGCCTTTCAGAAGAAGTCGAAGAAAGGCATCGCCACGCCGGAAAAGGAACTCGAGTTGATCAGGCAGCGGCTAGAGTGTCCTGAGTTAGAAATTCGCCACATAAGTCTTTGTGGGGCGGACGCCCTCGTCCGCGCCGGACCCCCTGGTCCGGCTCTCTGGGGACCCTATTCGAGTGCCCAAACAAGGCCGACGAGGGCGTCGGCCGCGGTCCTGGGGGACCGCCCCACGATGTGAACTTATCTAATGAACTTCCAATTCAGGACACTAGCCGCAGCGGAAAAGACTACAACAGAAAGGCAAATTGAGATGAGGAAGAACAACAGAACCCGCGTCAGACAAGGCAGCGGCAACGTGTTTCGAGACCTCGGGTTTCCCAATCCCGAACGTGAGGAGATCAAAGCCCGGCTTACCCTCCAGATCTACCGGATCATCAAGGCCCGCAAGCTTACCCAGACGGCGGCGGGAGAAATACTCGGCATCAAACAACCTCACGTTTCCTGTCTCATGCGTGGGCAGTCTGGCAACTTTTCCATTGAGCGCCTGATGGAGTTCCTGACCGCGCTCGGACAGGACGTTGAAATCACGGTCAGGCCGACGCGAAGGGAACACGGAGACGTGTCTCTTGTGCTCGGGTAATTCTATCCAGCCGACGCGATGGGCAAACGTGGGCCAATACATCATCGTGCTGCCCGCGCTCGATCTCGTTGTCGCGCACAAGACGCTCCCGGCCGAACCCGGCCAGCCGGTGCGCGGCGTGACACACCGGCAGTATCACGCGGCGCTGCTGCAACTCATCAAGGCGCGCTGCGGGCGGGCATGCCCGTAGCGCGGCACTCAGTTCCGGCGGGATTTCCTGCAATGGCACCGCAAGCAGGTATTCCGGGGGAGAGGTGAGTCTGGTCGGGCCGCCGGGATTTGAACCCGGGACCTCTTGCACCCCAAGCAAAAAATATCAATCACTTACAGACACCATTCATTGAAAACAAAAGACTTAGTGCCCTTCGATTTGGACGCCAAATGGACGCCAGGAGCCCGAACTTGGGCCCTCTGGACTCCTGGTTCCTCCCCCATTCTTGCCTGCCGCCTTTGCCAGCTTCTGCTGGATGCGGCGAGTCAATTCATTCTGCCTCTCGGGCGCGACGAATGTGTATTCGCCTGTCATCTCCAGGTCGCTATGGCCAGCGATCTTTGACGCCTCAATCGCGCTGCCGCCGACCTGCTGCCGCCAGGTGATATTGGCGCGGCGGAACGAATGTGGGCCCAGCCCAGGGAAGTCGCAGCCTTCGGCTTGGGCGGCCTGGTGCAGCACGTCTCGGACGCCAGAGTCCCAGAGTGGCTTTCCTGGTGCGCGCTTTTGCTGGAACACGAACTCGTCGGCTTCGGCAGCGTCCTTGGTGGCTTTCGCGCGATAGCGCTCCACGAGATCGCCAATCCCCAGAGTACGTTTGCTGTCTTCGCTCTTCGGGCGGCCGATGTCCTGATGCCAGACGCGCTGCTCGATCTTGATGGTGCCGGCGTCGAGGTTCACGTGCTTCCACTTTATCCCCAGCACTTCTGAGATCCGCGCTCCGGTGGCGATACACGTTTCGATGATGAGCAGGTAGGGTTCTTCCAGGTGGGCGAGCACGCGGGCCGTTTCGTCGAAGGAGAGAATCCGTCGCTCATACTTGTAGCTCTTCTTGCCGAGCTTGGCTTTGCTGGCTGGGCTTCGCTTGCCTTCCTCCCACAACCCGTGGCCCTCGGCGTAGTAGAAGACCCGGCTCATGATCGCTCGCACGCCATGCATCGTCCACCAAGAGTCGAACGTCGTATGTAGCCAGTCCTCGACCGCTTTCGGATGGACCTGGTTGAGTCGCAGCCCGCCCCATTTCGGCACGATGTACTCCGTCAGGTAGAACTTCTCTTTCACACGAGTCGGTTTGGCGATCTGGTTCTCGCGGCCGAGGTAGCCCTGTTCGTACATCTTGGCCACCTCGCCAAACAGGGCGACGCCGGTGGCCGCCACCTGTTCCTCCGCAACCTCGACGGTCGGCGCGTTCAATTTCGCCAGGAACTTGTCGCGCTCCACCTCCGCCTGCTTCTTCGTGATGGCCCCGTCGCCTTTGCTCGGGCCAACCGCCTGGTACTTCCGGATCGTCTTCACGGAACCGTCCGGCTGGATCACATCGACCCAACAGCGGAAGACCCACGGCCAGCCAAGCCGGTCCTTCCGTACCTTTACTTGCGGATGCTGAACTCGTGCTTTCACTTGCAGGCCTCCAGCCAGCGTGTGAAGACTACCTCCGGTTCCGAGCATCATTCAAGTCCAATACGTTCAATCACTTATGTGCCGCTTGCCCAGCGTCTGCTGTCTTGGCGGTCGCCCAGCCGGCCAGCCCCGCATCTTCCCCAGTGGGGGCGGCTTATCCCCACTCAGAATCCTCACAATCCTCAGAATGGCCGCAGTGATGTGAAATCTGAGTATTCTGAGAAGCCCAGATCGGGTTCACGTAATAGACGGGGCTGGGCCTCCGGCCGGGGCCGCTGGATACCTCCGCGCCTTTGCTGATGAAACCGTGAGAAGCCAGCAGTGCCAGAGGCCTCTCCAGTTCTTCGACTAACTTGAAGGTGCCCCGCAGGGCTTGATGCAGCTCGCGTTTTGAAAAGCTGTCGGCAGAGTTCTGCTTAATCCAGCCCAGGATCCCTTTGGCCTGACCCACGAACTCATCGGCGCCCATTTCGGCAAAGGCGGCCCTCGCGTGGGGTATGAGATACCTACCAATCCGAATGGCGTTCTCTACGGCCGCTTGAGAAATCGGGTCATTCCATGGTGCGGGTGTAGCCGCCGAAGCGGCCATGTGCAGGATGCCGGCGAGCCGGCCGACTGCGCCGACAATCTTGCCAGCCCAGTCAGTGATGCCCCCCAGCCCTCCAAATTCGGAGAGTTGAGGCTCGATCCACGCTTCGAAGTCTTGCATGCGCGCGCGGGCGTTGGGTTCCAGGCACAATTCATACGGGCACGCCTCTGCATTCGTGTCCCTTTTGAATGGGAGATCAAGCAGGGCGCACACGTTCGCGTGGTAGCTGGCGCGCAGAGGGTCGGGTACCGGAGGAGGATCTGTATCACGGCGGCCCAGCAAGCTGATTGGGAGCGAGTACAAGAACCTGCCCAACAGACCACGCCCGCGAAAGCCCGGCTTGCCTGTCAGTCCACGAATTACCTCCGGCTGGACTGCCAGTCCAACGGTCAACGCCGGGCTCTTGACAAATTCTGGGGCCCTGCCCACTCGATCGATCCGCACCGCATCACCAGCGTGGCCCTTCAGGTACACTCCGAAATTGGCCACTGCTGCCGGTGAGTAACGACCTGCCATCAAATCAAACACGTCGCCTTCCGCGCTCATTACTGCTATGCGCCCGCTTTGATCTCGGAGCAGCGTGGCCAAGCGTTCCGTCGTGCAGTCATCCGCGACGTATCGCGGCACCGCCAATACATGAGGTTCCGAAAGCTCCGCCGCAAGACAAGCCGCGTCCGCTGTAAGTCTCTCTTGATCGGCCGCCTTCGCAGCAGCTGCGGCCTGCTCCTGGAGCCTGCGGAGCCGTGCCTCTTTGATCTTCGACGAAGCTTTGGCTCTGGCGATTTCGGGAGCGACTCTCTGGACTTCGCGCTGCTCATGATCTTCCAGCGGCTCCGTCATCGCCCTGAAGACTGCCGTCTTTCGGTTACCTGGCGCTAGGGCAACAACGACGAAGATGTTCACGGGTTCGACGTAGCCTGGCTTCATGCAGACTTCCACCTTCTTCGCGCAGGCGGCGGCCACGACAGCAAGCGCGAGCATCGCGGCAAGATCGACCGGAGTCTGCGTGGCAATCGCCACTGCATGGACAAAATCTCGTAGCCATCCAGTCAGCGCTGTGATCGGGAACTGCGGCAGATCGAATTGGTGAAAGGGGACCGGTGGTTCCCAGTCTTTCAACGAAGGTATCGGCACTGCGCCCCGTGCGGGCTGGGGCTTGGATTTCCATCCGGGGTCTAGAAGCTCTCGAAGCGCATGCCAGTCTTTTCCGCGGCACCCGTTGTGAAGGCATCCAGCGGCAATGGCGCCGTTCGGGAATTGAACCATAAACGCCGATCTGTTGTCGTGGTTAGAGTCCCAGGGACAAGTCGGGAAGATCCAGCGGCGGCCCCCCTTCCATTCTGAAGGGCCAACAACGTCCAGTCTCCGATCCCTGATCCATTTATCAAGGTCAAATGCAGAGGTGGCTCCAGCGTAGGAATTTCCGGCTGGGGCCTCCGGCAGTCGTGCCGCTAGTTCGTGCAAGAACTCGAGTGGCACACAATTCATGGCAACTCTAGAATTCGGGCAAGCCGGTGCGGGCGGTCCGGCAGGGAATCACCTTTGCGGCTGAGCGTTCCGTAGAGCTTCCAGATACGCGCAGGATTAAACACGGACTGGTCAACCGTGGCTCTGTCGTCGTCAAAACGTAGCGCGAGCGCCGCAAGGCAGCGCTTGACGATTCCTTCATCATTCGCCGGAAGGTCAATCCGGTACAGGAGGTGCGCGCCGTTTCCGGAATCACCCAAGATCGGCCGGGGCCAGCCCTCGGCATGAAGGGCATCGCGAATTTGTCGCGCCCGTTCTATCGCCAACTCGTGTTCTTCCTCGGTCGAGGAGATGCCACGAGGCCGCGTAGGATCAACGTCAATTGGCAGCCAGCGCCTTGCGGTGACGTCCGAATCGGTCGTCAGTGGCGTATCCTTACTGGCGATTCGCAACCGGTTCGCGGCGCGGGCAAGGAGCTCAGGGTTCACGGGATTGATCGTTACGTACACACCCTCCGCCGAAGTGGTGTGCTTGGTCGCCTCGGCGGCCAACTTCTTGTAATCGCTGAAATAGCCGCTCAAGGTCCCCGAGAATCCGTTTCCGCCGCGCCGGACCTTCAGCAAGCGGAGCTCAATGATTTGCCCGGGTTCCGCCATCCCCTGCAAGAATCGGATAATCTCCGCGGTGTCTGGTTTAGGCGTTGACGTCATGCCGCTACACCTCAATGCCGAACGCGCGCGCCACAGCCACGCTGATCGCCCGCGGTTGTGAGGCCTCGTGGGCTTCTGCAGTGGTGCCCGCGACGCGTACCATGGCCCAGTAGCCGCCACTCTCGGCGGCACCCATGGCGTATTCTTCGGGGCCCACCTGCTCCAGCAGGCGCAGAGCATCTGCCAAGCGGGTTGCGGGCTGAAAGCGCCAGCGGGGTATCCAGCGCCGACCGCCCAGTAGAAACCGGTCCGGTGCGGCGGTCCAACCGAGTACTCGCTGCGCCAGCAAGCTTGTCAGCATGTCGGTCGTCACCGCTCCCGCCTTCCTTCACCGTGACCCCGCCTGTCATGTGGCTCCGGCTGAATCGCTGGTGTTTTTTCCTGGCGGTGGTAGCCGGTCACGCCAGACCCGGCCTGTGCGTTCATCCACGCGCGGAGATCTGCCTCTGCGTACCGGATTTTCTTTCCGATCCGGTACCAACGCGGGCCATAACCTCTCCGGCGCCAGACTCCGAGGGTTTCCACTTCAACGCCAAGAAGGCGCGCTACCTTCGTGGGTTCCAGCAACGGCTCTAACAAGCTGCTCATGATTCAATTAAAACAGCCGAAATAGGGGTAAAAACGGGTACGGATGGGTACAGTTGGCAGGGTACAGATGGGTACAGTTGGCAGCCGGGTACGGATGGGGACGCTGCGGGACGCTGCTGATCGCTACTGTCTGTCGGCCATTTTTGCTTTTCGGAGCTTCCGTCGGTCCTTCTTCAAGGTCTCCCGGCTGGTGAGCCCGAACTTACTCAGTGTGAGATTCTCGGCATACGCCTTTGGCGTAAACGCTTCACCATCCGTGAGTGCCTGTATCGCGGAGTCCTCAATGAGGGTCCACAGGGTGAACTTCGGATGTTTCTGCTTCAACCCGTCAGCGGTGCAGAATCCCATGAGATCCTGCTTTACGACCGCCAACTCGCGAGCCAGGGTACTGACCAATGCGAGCCGTTCGCGACTAGAGTGGAGGTCGGGAGTGCGCCGGGGCCGAACAAGATCAGGCGTGCGAAAGGAGCTTAGCGCAATGCTTTCGCGTGCTGAGCCGCTACCTGCCGTCGTCGCCGGTGACGATTCCGAGAGTCTTGTTGCGGCGGCGGCGCCAGTCGAGCCGCTCTCGGCATGTGGGGCGTCCGCTGTGTCACTCGCAGGTCGAGGCTGGGCCGACGCATGTTCTTCCACCGCGATTTTTTCAGAACCAGATTTCGAAGGGAACGGCATACAAAAGTAGGGATCGGGTTCAGAGGGCTCCGCATCGGTCCAAGCTCGGTTGAAGCGGCCTGCCAAAAGTTGCGTGATCCACTCTTGCCATACCGGCCCATTCGCGAGTGCTGCCTCGGGAAGCCACCCGCATTCAATTGCGATCACAAAGCATTTTTTCGGTAGGGCGGTTCTCATAATGTCGTAGTCGGGTGTGCTTCCTCCGTCTGTGAGGGTCTTCTTGAAGAGGTCAAAGCATTGCTGGATTGCTCGGCAGACGAAGTACTCGAATCGACCGGGGTCACTCGAGGCGTCTGCTCTCAACTGTTTATGGATCTTCTCTAACTTGGCCGCCTCCCGAGAAGGGAGGTACCCCGGATAGCGGTAGGCGCCCTTACCAACGCGGAACTCAGGAAATGGCGGTATGCTGGGGTGCATGCGTCGTCCCTCGGTCACCTTTGATTGAGGTAGCCGCCCCCTGGGCAGGGTCCCCAGCCTCAGCCCCGGTTCATGACGCCGGAACCAGGCGGCCGAAGACAAACATATCACGTATGCATTCGACGGTCCGAATCGTGTCTGGTTGTCGGCTCCCAGCACCGATTGTCAAAGTGCCGCCAAGGGCATTAGTTGACGGGGAGCCTAAACGGGCATCCGCTGGGCAGGCCGAAATGCGGGATTCGTTGAATGTGTCGGAGATCGGCACAGGTCAATCAAGCTGACGCGGTTGCGGGGCGGTTTACACCGCCTGCAGTTCGCCCGATTCCACGAGTGCATCAACCAGCCGGTCAATTGAAGCGGGTATCATGCCACCACGGATGAACACGCCCAGTTCCATGTTTCTTTCAAGAGCAGCTTCGGTCAGATTGGCGCTGGTCAGGAACGCCACGCGCGAATCGGCCACCGCAGCCTTGACGTGCATCAGGCCTGCGCGGCCCTGGTCATCCCGAGGACGCCGCCCTGCTGGCCACTGCAAGAGCGACGCTCCAGTTGCCACCACTCGCCCCAGTTGCTGCCGCTGCCGGTCGATCTCCTGGTCGCTGTGCGCTTCTCGGTCGCCCAGCACGATCCGCAGCGCGACACCACGCGCCAGTGTGTGCTCCAGCTCTTCTACCAAGCGCGGCACCTGGAAGATGCCGAAGCTCGTCATGGTCAGCCTTCGCTCGGTGCAGCGGATGAGGTCACACAGAACCTGCTCGGTCCGCCGCGCGGCGACTACCGGCGTCGAAGGACCAGTCCATACCAATTCCGTCGTTGGTGCGGCACGCTTTGCCGCCAGCGCGACCTCCAGCATCGGGGCCAACTCGGCGCGCACGTCACTCCGGCGAAGGAACTCGTCAACCCGCCCCTGGTAGCCGGGGCTTGGCATCGCCGGTGCCGCGCCGCCACGCAATTGCAAGATCAGCGACTCGACCAGGCTGCCCGGCAAGTCCTCCACCAGCTTGAGACACGCTTCGGCGGCGTTCATAGGCGGAAGAACGCGAACTCCGCGCGCTCCATGGTCGGGACCAGCACCGTCCGATCCAGATACCGATTGCCCCGCTCGCAGGAAGTCTCCGGCAGAAACAGACAGTTGTGGCAGGCGGCGCCGTGCAGCGACATGAACGCCTGCTCGGGCGTCGTCTCCGCGCACAACGGATCGGACGAGCAGATTTCAAGACCCTCTAACGCCCGGTCCAGGTGCTGTTCCAGATTGGCCGTCTCCCCCAACGTCACCAGCCCGCCCAGAGTGCCTTCGCTATCGGGCGCAGCGGTATAAATCAGGATGCCCGCCATCGACTCCTCATCATCCGACGTCGAGGAGTAGATGCGCTCCCGCAGGCTTGCCGCCGCGTACCCGCACTCCACCGAGAACTGGCGGATCAGCGCATGCGACAGCGAGTGGAGCAGGACATATCGTATGCCCGGAAATCCAAGCGACGGTTCCAGGCCCCGCTGCGCCCGCCAGCGACGGTGCGCGGCGAAGAAATGTGCTTCCATCGGCTGTGCTTTCGCCAGCCAGTCCGACATCTTAGATTCGGAAAGCCGTAGGAACAGTCCCTCACCCCGCACCTCGGCCGCTGGCACCCACTCGGCCGGACCGCGCCGCAGCGGCACCAACTTCGCCGTCGAATCGTCGCCCCCCGATTCCAGCCGCGTGAATCCCGCCAGCGCCTGCACTTCGCGCAAACGGTCGATCAGAACCACACTCTCGATCCATGGTGCATACTTCGCCGGTGGCGTCCCCACGCGCAGGCGCAGATTCGCGCTGTTCTTCGCCGGATCCGGTTTCGAGAACAGCTTCCATTCGGGCAGCTTCAAATCCTTGGGCGTGAGGGGCGCAGCGCTCTCCTGCGCACGCAATTTCCCGATCGCCGCCCAAATCTGCGCGTCCGTGTACTTGTCATAGCGCGCATGACCCTTGCGCACCAGCTTGACGTCGCGCTCCGACTCTACGTCCTCAAACAGCGCCGTCAGATCCTGCTCCACCAACTGCTCCAACGGGTCGGCCGACGACGGGATGGAGAGCGCCGAGAGAGTCCGCGAGAACCACATATTGGTCGCACCCAGCGTGATGGGCTGTGACGGGGCGTCGCATTCCTCGAGCGGCGCCACCCGCAGATGCGGATGCCGTCCGCGGCACGCCGGCAACGCCTCTTTGCCTTCTTGGGAAAACGCCGGCGCCATCGGCTTGCGTTTCTGACAAGCCCGGCAGATCAGCATCACGTCGGCCGCCTCACCGCTCGCGCCCACATCACGCAACTCCAGAGGACCGGGACAGGTGCCTGGACCGCCGTGCAGGTATTCGCTCCAGGGAAAGTCATCGATGTGGCCGTTCTCGCACGCCACCAGGAAACGCGCCGGAATGGCCGCCGCCCTGGCGAGGCGCGGGCAGTTCTTGTGGATGAAGCCCGAGCGCTCCGGCCGGTTGGTGTCGGAGCGGAACTCGAACAGCCCCGACCGGATGGGCGCCAGCAGCCGACACTGCGTACACACCAGCCAGCGCGGAAACGCAGCCACCGGCACGCCGTCGCCGGACGAATTGCGGAACAGCGGACCGGGCACCTCTTCGCGCAGCGGCGCGGCCTTAAGCTGGCGCACCTGCGCGCCCAGCACATGCCGCACGACGCGCAGCAGACGGTCCTCCCGGATCTCCTCCATGCCGGCGGCGGGCCAATCATCCAGCCCCATCACCATGGCGGAAAACTGCGGCAGATCCACCGCCGAGCCGACCCCGTAGGTATAGATCAACTGCGTGGGCCGCACGCCCCCCACATTCTGCCCGCTCATTGGCCCGCCTCCACGCTATCCATGCCGCTGTCGTCGAACGTGAGCTCGGCCTCCGGCTCGACGTCGCGCAGGGAATTCAGCACCGTGAACTCACTCCACGCCGACGCGCCCGCCATCTGGAGCAGCCCGACGGTGACGCCATCGCGCCCGTCGTTGTAGCCCAACCGCGCGCCGCCCTTCATCCGCACCGCGCGGTCGCGCCACGCGTCAATCCGCTGCTGGAGTGCCGCCTGCACGTAAGCCTCAAGCGCCCCGCCCCCCGTGCCGGCTTCGCCAGCGCGCACCGGCAGGGCCGCGAGGGCACTCTGGACCAAAGCGTGGGCCGGTTGCATCTGCTGCGCGCTGTCGTTTCGGTTGTAGTCTGCGCCCGCCTGCCGGATGGCGCTCACCAGCACGCCGGTCAACGCACGATCCATCGCGCCCGTGGATTACGGTGTCACGCTCAGCGCCTCCACCTGCCGGTAGAACGTAGCGTGGTAGTGACAAAAGCTCTCGAAGTGAGAGAGGTCGCGCGGACGCGCCCAGTTTGCCACGGTGATCACCATCCCGGGACTCGCACGTCCGACCCGGCTCGTCGCCTGAATGTACTCCGAAGTCGATTTCGGCTGCCCGGCCACAATCATGAGCCCGAGCCTTCCCACGTCCACCCCCACCGAGAGCATATTGGTCGCCAGCAGCACGTCAATCGGCGGCTTCGAGGCCTGCTGTCCAAACGGCGGGAACTTGCACTTCATCCGCTCCAGGACTTCAGGAATCTCAGTTGCCGACTTGCGCGAGGTTAGTTCCTCCACCGCGTGCGGAAGCCGCAGGTTCCGTTTCTTCAATCCGCGCGAGCCAATCTGCGTGAGCAGCGAACGCACGTCGTCATCCACCAGCCGCCGCATGCCGCCCAACTCGCGCAGCGAGCTGAAGTAGCCGACTGCGGTCAGGAACGGATCGGCGGCTTCTCCGTACTTCTCGTACACCGTCTGCCCCGCCGCAAGCGCCGCCACATAGACGCGGATCAACGCCGGTTTCAACCGCCGCCCCGGCGCACACACGCCCAGGTACAGGCGTCCGGGTGCCTCATCGCTCACCGGCAGTTCGCGCGAGAAGAAGTTAGAACCGGCCTCCACCCCTGGCGGCGGAAACACCCGCACCTGCCGATTGAACAGCGCCGCGACCTGCGCGGCCGCGCGCCGCACCGTTGCCGTCGACGCGATCACCTTGGGACGCACCTTTTTCCCGTCCACCTCCCAGGTAGCCAGTTGATCCACAGCACCCTCGTAGATCCCCACCAGGCTGCCCAGCGGACCGCTGATCAGGTGCAGCTCGTCCTGAATGATCAGGTCCGGCGGGCGTAGCAGCGCATGCGGCCGCGTTGCGATGGCCGGGAACCTCCCCGCCGCCTGGTGCGAGTTTGTATCTTCCAATTCCGGTGAGCGGAAACCATGGCGCGGACACCACCCGGTCACCTGCCCGAACAGCGCCTGCACCGGCCCCTGCCAGGCCATCTGCGCGAACTTGTCCACAGTCGCGATCAGCATGGCGGGCGGTAACCGGTATATCTCCTCATCCACAACCAGCAGCGGCAGACCTTCGTCCGGCGACTGGCGGCGCGAATATTCGCACTGGCCCCGCGCATCGCCGCAATAAATCAAGGTGCGCGCCCGTCCTGCCGGGTAGTGCTCCACCATAATGTGTTGTCCTGGGTCGATCACCGCGCCGCACCACGGGCACGCCGCAAACTGGTGCGGCGACCCGACGCCGAACACTGGCCGCCGCCCGCTACGCAGCGCCTCCACCACTTCCGCCGATTGCGCGGTGCGGTTGGGAGTGGTTTTGCGGCCCACCCACAGGCCCAACCGGAAGGGGGTTTCGCCCCACTTTGCGGTATCGCCCAGACGGATCTGCTCGCAGGCACAGATCAACGTGGCGGCGCGCTGAAACTGTTGCAGCGTAAGCAGCCGCAACGTGTATCGCATCAGCACAGCCACGCCGTTTTCGCCGTCGCGCCCGCCCGCGTCCTTCTGCAACCGCCGCACCGCCATGGTGTAGGCTGCGAGCCCCAGGTAGGCTTCCGTCTTGCCGCCGCCGGTGGGGAACCACAGCAGGTCCGCCCCGGCATACGGACCGGCGCCGCGGTCGGGGTGATGCAGGCTGGAGAGCCCCGGCAAGTTGATCAGGATGAAGGCCAACTGGAAGGCGTACCAACTGCGATTCTTCGGAATGTCCACGTCGGCCAACTGCCTCGCAGGGTCCGTCTTCCGCACCTCGATCCATACGGACCGCACACGCTGCTGCCACATGGCGCGGTTGGCAAAGCGAAACGCCTCCCGCGCGTCCGCGTTCGCAGTGAGCAAACTAATCCCCTCTTCCAGCCGCACCAGAACTTCGCGCGCCCGCTCTACTACCTGCGCCAACGCGTCGGCGTAAACGAGGAGGTCCGGCTCCGTCGCGCGCCGCGTCTCCAGTTCCGCAATCCACGTGGCGTAGGCTTCGGTCAGCGGACGCAGCTTGACCGCCAGATCGCCGTCCGCCGCTTCGGCCAACTCCTGCATGTCGGTGATCAGCCCTGGAACGTCGCACTGCTCAACCGTACGCACTACCGCGTGCGGCATGGCGGCAGTGTGGATGCGGACGGCTTGGTCCGACCGGCCCTCGGCCAGTTCCCACTCGACGCTGGTACCGTGGCCGCGGGCGAACTCCACGTCCCGCCGGTACAGCATCTCGTTGGTCTGGTCCTCGAGGCGCGAAACGGCGTCCAACATTGAGACGTGCCCCTGCCCCGGACGCCGAGCGAATCGTCCGCGCACGGCCAGTTCCGCCTGAAAGAGCCAGTACATGTCGCGCGGACGCCCTTCCTCCTGCTCGTTTGAGAGAAAAAGCGTGACGCTCCAGTGCCCGGCTCGCCGCCGCACCCGCCCGCGTACCACGACTTGGGGACTCTCAGCGTCCGGCGACCACGCGCGCAGATTGCCTTCCTGCAATGGGATGGTCAGGCTGCCGCCACGCGGATACCGCTTCCAGACGGGTTTGCCGTCGGCGTCCGGCTCGCGCAGATACTGGCCCCAGCGGGCTTCTGCCTCGAAGGCGGTCTCCGTAAGGTCCAGGCAGAAGCTCAGGCCAAAGGTGGAGGGCGCCACGCCGCGTTTGGCTGGCGTGGATGGTTCCGCGGTTCCCTCTTCGGCGTTGTCTTCCGAGCCGTCGGCCAGTTCGTCGAAGGGCTCCTTGTCAACTTCAACGACCTTCAGCGGGGCGAGCATACCAAGCAGGTATCGATTGCGGACACTCTGCTCCGTGATAGTCTCTTGCTCGCCGCCGGCGGGACCTAACAGGTCGCGGCGGATCAGATCTTCGAGTTCCTGGCGGAGGGGCGCGGTGGACATACTTGGATTCCTCAGAATAGACCAGGCTGCGCCGGCGCGCGTTTTCGCGCCTTGGGTTTGGATTTCGGCGCGGATTGCATAGTGGACTGTTCCTGCGCGTAGCGTTCATGATTGAGTGCAAGCAATCGGTCGAGGACCTCTCGCCGCGCGGTTTCGGAGATGGTATAACGGACACCTTGTTTGGTCTCGTGGAAGCCGTGGCCCAGATCGAGATCAGTCCAGCCGTATGCGGCTGCGACCGCGTGGTTCATTTCGGCGTGCAGCTTGCGGAGAGCGGCGATGTCCTGCGAGACCTCGTGCGGGGAATGGAGGCGATTGTACGTAGCCGTGAGCCCCTCGCGGCGGGCGGTCATGATCTCACAGCGGTGCGCGTGGTAGCGTGCGCCGACGGATTCGAGGGTGTCGAAACGGGGTGGGAAGGGGAAGGTCTCGATACCATCCGAGGGTGTGTAGCGAAGATCCCCTTTCATCGATGAACAGTACTCTCGAACCCAACTGTCGTGTGCCATACTCTGCAGAATCGCAAACTCGCGAGCTTCAGGCATTGGAAACACGTAGGTCGCGTGTGAATAGACAAGTCCTGAAGGCACATGACAAAAGGCAAGCGTTCGGCTTGTTGCTGCGACAACCAGCACCCGCTCCAGCCCCGTGATGGTCGCGTACAGCTCCGGACGCTTTTCTCCGTATTGCCACCACCGTTCATAGAGCGGATAGCGGAGTTGAAAGTCCCCGTTCTCCCTTTTTCTGGTGCGCTCCGGCTTCACTAGGCGCTCTACTAGCTCGAAGCAGCCCGGGTACTCCTTGGCCTTTTCCAGCGGCCAGTCATGAAAGTTGATCACCCATCGGCTAGGAGACTGGTCCCAGCGGCCATTGAGGTCCTCGCCGTTCAGGTACGGGAACAGCACATCCCGGTTGCGCGGGTCCCTATCCAGCAAGCGCTGCGCCTCTTCCGGCTCCAGCACAAAGCCCATGCCCAACACAAACGATCCGTTGTAACTCTTCCCATCGTTCTCGGCCAGGCGGTATGGCTTGCCGCTCACGCTACCGGGTGGCTGCAACCGGCTCGTGATTCCGCCGGCCTCCTTATCATCCAGCAGAAATGGTCCGTCCCAAGCGCCCTTGCGGAACCAAACGTGCGCCACCTCCAGGCTCGCCTCGCCGGGCCACTTGCGACTGGGTAGGGTGCGGTAGATCGTGGTCCCACGCGAAGTCATCTGGTCGAGCCCCACCTCGCGCGTGTCCCCTTGGGCAATCGTGTTTGTGGCCAGCAACCCGGCGGTGCCGCCGGGTTTGATCAGGCTCTCGGCTCGCAGGAAGAAATAGGCGACGTAGTCTGCGTGCCCGCGCACGCCACGCCCGATCAACTCCACCAGGTATTCGCGGTACTCCGAGCCAAGCGCTCCGGTGATCCGCTTGCCGCCAATAAAGGGAGGGTTTCCTACAATCGCGTCAAACCCGCTGCCGTGGAGAAACACCTCGGGGAACTCCACTGGCCAATGAAACGGGCGCTTGCCTGCGAGAATCTTCTGCGCCTCGGCCTCTTGCTCCTCCAGACCCATCGACACCGCTGCGGCAGCGGCTTCGGAGTTCACCTCGAATGCCGTAGCGATCAACCGGTCCGCTGCGGCACGGAGGCGGCGCGTCTTGGCAAGCGCCGCGTCGAGCAGGCGCCGCTGGTCGCCGGGCCTGTACTGCATCTTCATCAGGCCTTCGCGCTTGTCCGCGGCGAAGCTTAGGTCGTCGTCGAAGAGCACGCTCTGCTTGCCTTCGCCTGAGAGGCTCCAGGTCGAAAGCTGCTTCAGGTCGACGCCCAGCAGCGAATCACCGCAGCGGATGGCGTGGTCAAGAAATGTGAAGGGCCTGTTTCGTTGGAGAGTCAGAAGCCAAAGCGAGAGCTTGGCCATCTCGACCGCCAGCGGGTTCCGATCCACGCCATAAAGACAGCGTTCCACCACAATGCGCAATGCGAAGAGGCCACGCTCGTCGGGGTTGGATGGAATCAGTTCCTCCTCCGGCAGGCCGCTCGAAGGGTGACCGTAGGGAGTGATCTGGACGTTCGCGCCGTGCTCGCGCTGCGCGGATTCCCAAGCCTCCCCAAGGCGCGCCGAGAGATAGCGTGCGGCGGCCACGAGGAATGCCGCCGACCCGCAGGCGAAGTCGCAGATCTTGAGATCGAGGATCTGACCGGCGTGCTTGAGTTGCCAGGCCTCCAGTGGCATCCCCTCGGCGGGACCCGTGTAAACCAGCGGCGCCAGGGCGTGCTCCACGACGGATTCAGTGAGCGAACGCGGTGTGTACTGCGTTCCGGTCTGGCGTCGCGCCGTCCCGGCGGTGACGTAGAGGCTGCCGGCAGGGATCACCCACGGGTCGCCATTGTCGTCGCGGCGAACCAGGCCGGCAAACGGCCCCACCTGCTCCCACTCGGGCCAGCGCAGGGGATCGTCGACGGTGGTCTGCGCCAACGCCTTCTCGATGGCCTTGGCGCTGCGACCCGTCTCATCCGCCAGCCACTCGACGAAACCTGGTTGCGCCCGGCGGCGGGTGACTTCGGAAAGCGGGATCTCGGGTTCTTCCTTACCATCGAGTCCAAGGATGATTTCCGCGGCGCGGCGCGCTGTGTGATCGAGCAGACCTTCGTAGACGTGGCCGATCTGTTCGATATCGAGGGCGCGGAAGCTGAGGCGGCGCGTCTCGCGTCCGCCGCCCGGCACCTTCATTTCCAGGAACTGGAGAGCGCCGAGGAGATGCAGCACAGTGCGGTTATGGATGGGGCAGGGCTGGGCGGGCGTGCTGCGCCAATCGGAAGTCGCCGCGCGACCCTCCAGGAACGGGAAGCGGTCGGGGTCAAAGAGGTCGCCACCGTAGGCTGGTAGCGCGGCGAGATCGTGCGCGATGCCGCCGTGAACGGCGCGGAAGCCAGCCAGCAGGCGGGGGAAGGCGTCATAGCGGCGTTCGAGTACCTCCTCGCCCAGGCGGTCGGCCGCCTCGCGAAGCTGGTCGTGCAAGGTGGAGACGGCGTAGTTCTCGCGATAGACCGGGTTGGTGATGGGGAGCAGGTCGCGCTCCTCGGCGAAGAAGAGGAACACCAGCCGCATCATCAAAGAGAGCGCGGCCTCGTATATGTGCTCGCTGGCGACGCCCTGCAGAAGGGCACGTCCGCTTTCGCGATCGGCGCGGTCGAGCGCGGCGACGAACATCTCGACGGCGCGGCGAACCTGGCGGCCGAGCGTGGTGGAGACTTCCTGCTGGTTCTCCAGGCTGCGGCGGTAGAGCGCGTCGAGGGTCTGCTCGGGCGGGCGGTTGAAAAGAGCGCCGGCGGAGAGGAAGTCGCGGAAGGCGCGCAGGGTGAGGCGCTCGTCAAACCACAGTTCGGCGTGGAAGTCGGCAAAGCCAGTGGGCTGGCCAGGCTCGGCGTACACCAGGGTGAAGCGCTCGCCGTTGGTGACCAGGCCGAGGGGGACGCGCGTGGCGTGCAGCAATTCGGCCATTCGGGTCGCACAGGTCGCGTTCCAGGTGGTGGAGGGCGGACGCCGGTCGGGCTGCTGGGCTGGTGGCAACAGGCTGATGAGCAAGCGCGGCTTGCCGTCTTCCAGAAGTGCGGCGTCGGGGCGCAAGGTCTCGTGGTGCTGGGCGACCAAGTAGGAGAGGTTCTGCGGAATTGCGTTGTCCTCGACGAGCAGGTCGGCGGGCCATTCGAGCAGAGTCAGAAGGACAGCGCGCAACCACTCGCGCTGGGCGGGACTGACGGTGTGCGGAGCCAGCGCGCGGGCGCCGCGCCATTCGGTGTAGAGTTCACGAAGTTCACGCGTCAGATCCGGTGTGTCTTTGATGAGGCCCTGCGGGAAGACCTCGCGGAAGACCGGCAGACTGAGGAACGGGCCGGAGACCTCGATGAGCTTGAGTAATTCGGCGTACTCGGAGGCGGCCGACATCAGGCGAGTCCCTCCGGCACGAGGAACGTAACGGCCACGGGGAATAGACGCGGCTGCGGGTCAGAGTAGCGGCGGCGGATGGCTTCGGTTTCGCGAGCGAGTTCCTCAGGTAGTTCGGCGAGGCGCGCGGCGAGGAAGTCGCGGTTGCGCTGCTCCTGTTCGCGCTCGGCGTCGGTAAAGAGGGAGAGCTGCTGGTCAGGAGCGCGCCCGATCTCGGCGCGAATGGCAGCTTCCAACTCGCGCAGGATCGCGGTGATTTTGCTTGTTTCGTCTTCCGCGCGGTCGGCAAGTTGCTTGCGGATGGAATCGGTCCGGTCGCGGCCGCGAGCGTCGAGGGCGGCGAGCAGGGGCTTGGTAAGTCGGGGCCACAGGTCGGCGAGACGCTGGCGAATGGAGTCGGGAGGCTGGGCATTGCCGGCCGCCGCCAGAACTTCGGCGGTCTGGGTGACGTTCCAGCGCTCCAGGCGCCCTTCCTGTATGATGCCGCCGGCGGTGATCACTTCTTCATGGAGGCGGTGGCTGTCGCTCGAAACCACGGTGAGGCGAGCGTGGGCGAGCACAGCGGGGGCGCGCAGCGCGGCGCGGGGCACGGTGCGAACGGTGACGCGGTGGATCTTTTGGCGGTCAGCGGGCGCCCAGACCTCGGCGCGAAGAAGGCGGAGGCACCGCTGCACGAGGCGGTGGTTGAGGTGAGCGAGCACGATGTCGTCGCGGCCGGCAGCGGCTTCTGGGTCGAACGTGATGGGCCGCTGCAGGCCGGTGTGGGGATGAATGAGGCCGGCCAGGCAGGGCTGCCAGGAGGGGTCGGCGAAGCGGGGCACGGCGAAGGCGTGCGGGATACCGTTGAGCGTCGCGGGGATGAGGCGCGGCTGGCGGGCGAGGTCGAGCGCGATGTGGACCACGGCCTCGATGTTGGCGGGGGTGAGGTGTAGATCGCGACGGGTTTCGTCAAGCTGGTCGGCGTGGCGGCGGGAGAGTTCGCGGATGTTCTGTTCGAAGCGTAGCAGGCGCTTGACGGGCTCGTTTTCACGTTCGGCGCGCGCGGTGTCCAGGCGGCGGCGCTTGCCGAGCATGGCCTCCTCGACCTGTTCGGCGATGACGGGGCCGACCTTGCCCAGGTCTTCGCGGATCTGTTGGACCTTCTTGGCGGCGCGGTAGAGGAACTCCAGGTCGGCGGCGAGTGAGGCGCCGGAGCCTTCTGCGAACTCACCCTCCTCGCGGAAGCCGGAGGCGACGAAGTGGTATACGTTCACTTCGGGTGCGCGCTGGCCGTGACGGTCGATGCGACCGTTGCGCTGCTCCAGGCGGTTGGGGTTCCAAGGAATCTCGTAGTGGATGAGGCGGTGGCAGTGGCGCTGGAGGTCGATGCCTTCGCTAGCGGCATCGGTGGCGAGCAGGATGCGGACGGGCGAGTCCTTGGGGTCGAACTGGAAGGCGGCTTTGACACGCTCGCGGTCGTCGGTGTCCTGCGCGCCGTAGAGGAGCTCCAGCCGGTCGCCTTCTTTGAAGCCGCGCGTGGCGAGGTGATCATGGAGCCACTTCTGGGTGTCGCGGTACTCAGTGAAGATGATGACACGCTCCTGGTTCCAGTGGCCGTTTGGCCGGACCACGGATTCGAGCCATTTCACGAGCTTGTCGGCCTTGCTGTCGAGTTGGGCGGCGGCGCGCTCCGCCCAGCTGGCGAGGTCGTTGAGGATCTGGGTGTCGGCAGCCGACGGGGGCCGGAAGGCGCGGGCGGCGGCTTCCAAGGCTTCAAGCTCCGCTTCCTGTTGCTCCGCGTCGTCGGAGTAGTCCTCTTCGGCCTGTTCGAAGATGCGGGCGAGTGCGCCGGTGGAGCGGGTGAGCGCTTCGTAGCGCGCCGATTTGCGGAGTGATGCGCGGTGACGGTTGAGGGTGTTCAGGAAGGCCTGCGGCGAGGAGAAGAGGCGCTTCTTGAGCAGCTTGAGTACGAACTCGGTGGCGAAGCGCTCGGAGTTGTCGCGGTAGCCATCTGCGCGGATGTGGGCGTACTGGGTCAGCAAGGCGTGGATGCGCTGCTCTTCGGCCGTATAGTCGACCGGAATGTGCTCGAGGGTGCGGCGCGGGAACTTGTCGGAGCCGTCCCAGTTTTTGATTTCGCTCTTGAGGCGGCGGACCATGACGGCGCGAAGTTGGGCGGGCTCGGGGGCGACGCTGCGCGCGAAGCGTTGATCATCGAGTAGTTCCAGCAGCGCGGAGAAGCTCTCCTTGTAGCCGTTGTGTGGGGTGGCAGTGAGGAAGAGCTTGTGTTCGAAGTGCTTGCCGATTTCGCGCAGGGCCTGGGTGCGCTGCGAGTCGAGGGCGAAGTTGCCGGTGCCACTGGGAGCGGCGTTGTGGGCTTCATCGACGATGAGGATGTCGAAGTCGCGCAGGCCGGGACGCGCGCCGTCGTGGGCCACAGCCTCGCGGAACATGCGCAGCGGATAATCGCGCTTCAGGTAATCCATGGACGTAATGAGGCGCGGGAAATGTGTCCAGGGGTTGGCGTAGAGGCCGCGCTCGCGGCGCAGGCGCTTGATGAGCGAACTATCGACGATGGTGAAGTCGAGACCGAACTTCTCCAGCATCTCGTCACGCCATTTGATTTGCAGGGAGGACGGGCAGACCACCAAGACGCGGTTTGCGCGGTGGCGGAGCATCAGTTCGAGCACGACCATGCCGGACTCGATGGTTTTGCCGAGGCCGACGTCGTCGGCGATGAGCAGGTTGACGCGCGGCATCTGAATGGCGCGGACCACCGGGTCGAGCTGGTAACTCTCGATCTCGATGCCGCTGCGGAACGGCGATTGGAGCTGGCGGGTGTCGGCGATAGAGGCAGCGCCCCAGCGGACGGCGTCGAGGAATGCTTCCAGGTGGGCGGGCTGGTCGAAGCCTTTGGGATCGGGCAACTCCATCTTCTCGAAGGCGCGGGCACCCGGCTCGATTTCCCAGACCACTTGCAGCTCTTCGCCAAGGGCGTCGTCTTCGATGGAGGCGAGGCTGACCAGGTGCTGTGGCCGTTCGACCGGCTGCGCACTGGTTGCGCCCCGCCGCACATCGGTTACCACGTAGCGGCGCTGGCGCACGACGGCGAGTTGCCCTTGCTCGGGGATGGAGCGGAGACCTGGCATTAGAATATATATTCATACAATCGTGGCATCTAAGTCATTGTTTTGCTAAAAGTTGATTGACCATGCAACCTGAACGCAAGGAGGCGACGCCCCTGTTTCAACACGGCGACATTGTCGTCAGGCGCAACAAGCGGGATGAGCGCGGGACCGTCCGAGGATCGGCTCAGACGCTGGCTGGCCGGAACTTCTATCGAGTGTTGTTCCCGAGTAGTCCGACACCTGTGCAGGTGCCCGAAGGTGATCTGGAGAAGGTGAACCTCGATATGTCGATCGAGGACAGGCTCCTGAATGGGGAGTTCGGCGACAAGAGCACGTTTTCCCGCCTGCTGACCTACGAGCGACTGCGTCGGCCGCTACAAGACACCCTGTACTCGCTGCGGGCCACCCGCACCGAATTCCAGGCATACCAGTTCAAGCCACTGCTGAAGTTCCTGCGGTCCGCGAAGCAGCGGCTGCTTCTCGCGGACGAGGTTGGTTTGGGCAAGACCATTGAGGCCGGCTTCATTCTGTGTGAGATGTTGGCGCGGCATCCGCACACGTTTCGGCGGGCGCTGGTGGTCTGCAAGGCGTCGCTTTGCATCAAGTGGCAAATGGAGATGCGGAAGCGATTCGATCTGCAATTCGACATCTGGAAGGCGCCGCAGTTGCGGGAGTTTCTCAGCCGGTATCGCGAGGATGAGGATTTGGGAATTCGCGCGATTTGCAGCCTGGAGTCCTTCCGGAACCCTACGGTGATGCAGGAGTGGGAGGCAATGCCGCCGCCGCTTGATGTTCTGATCATCGACGAAGCGCATCATTTGAAGAACTCGGAGACGAAGGCACACAAGGCGTGCCGCGAAGCCGCCGGGTCTGCCGATGCCGTTCTGGCTCTTACCGCCACCCCTATTCAGATTGGGTCGCGGGATCTCTTCAATTTGCTGTCGCTGCTCGACGAGGAAGAGTTCGCCTCGTTTCCGTACTTTGAAGCCTGCATGCTGTTCAACCGTCATATCGTGGCAGCGGAGCAGAAGGTCGCACAGACGGCCCCGGACCGCTTCCTGACAGTCCACGGCATCCTGAGTGCCCTTGGCGACGAGAATGGCTATCTTCAGAAGGAAGCGTTGAAGGAGGCAAATGTTCAGTCCTCGCTCATCGAACTAGCTCTGGCCTGGATGGCGGTGAGCAAATCCCTCCGCCAACATCCGCTCTATGGAGAAACGCTTCGCATGCTGGTTGAGTCCGACCCGGCTAACCGCCACGCGACAGTAGGAATCCAGCGCAACCTCGCGGAGATGAACTTCCTGTCCCGCGTCTTCAGCCGGACCCGTCGCCGGGATGTGCACGCCGGAACCGAGCGCGTCGCGGTGGTGAAGAAAGTGGACATGACCGACGCCGAGCGCGGATTCTATGATGCCGTGCTCGATTTCGTCCGGGCGACCTACCTCAGAGAGGGCAAGGACGCGGCACTTCTGTTTGGCCTCATGATGCCGCAGCGCCAGCTTGCCAGTTGCATCCCGGCCATGGTGGAGTACTACGAAGGTGAGATCGGTCCACCCGCGGGTGGTCTCGACTCCGAGGAGTCTGACAGCGAAACCGAGGATTGGAACAACGGTGTTGCCGCCGACCCCGAGAGCCGGCGCCAGCATTTGCTCCGACTCATTCAGATCTGGTATCAAACTGGCCAGCCGGACAGCAAGTTCAAGGTTCTGCAGCAGTGCCTCGACGAACTGCAAGAGAGCCAGCCAGGTGAGCCGGTCGTCATTTTCAGCTATTTCAAAAAGACGCTGGAGTACCTATCGCGAAGGCTGGGCGGACTAGGCTACTCCAACACAGTGATCAGCGGATCGTTCCCGCCGGTCGAGCGCGAAAAAAGGATAGCGCAATTCCGGGAGGGCAAATATCAGATTCTGCTGTCCTCGGAGGTCGGAAGCGAAGGTCTGGACTTTCAGTTCTGCCACATCCTCTTCAACTATGATCTGCCGTGGAACCCCATGGTCGTCGAACAGCGGATCGGCAGGCTGGACCGTTTTGGTCAGAAGGCGGAGCGAATCCTAATCTTCAACCTGTCGGCCCCCGGCACGATCGAGGACGAGATCCTGAACCGGCTCTATGCGCGCATCAACCTGTTCGAGTCGTACATCGGTGATTTGGAGGCGATTCTGGGCAATGAGATCACAAGCCTCACCAAGGATTTATTCGATCCGGAATTGTCGGAAGAGAAGCGGAGAGAGCGTATCGACCAGGCGGGTCTACTTCTGGAAAAGAGGAAACAGCAATTCGAAGAATGGGAGCGATCAAGCCCGCAGTTCATCGGCCACGACGAGTACTACCGCCAGGAGGTGGATCGTGCCCAGATGCTCGGGCGCTTCATCAGTCCGGACGACCTCGCGAGGTTTGTAACCGACTTCTTGTCACATTACGATCAGCGGTCTGAACTGACCGAGGATGGTCCCGGCGTGTACCGCATGGAGGCCAGTGAGAAGCTCTTGCAGCTCGCGATCAGCCAGCCGGAGGACAGCCAGAAAGCGGAGTTCTGTCGAGGGCTCCACCAGAAATTCCTGCGGGTCACTTTTGATTCTGAAGTTGCCGAGAAAGACAGATCGCTGACGTTCCTGCACGTCAGACATTTCTTCATCCGTGCAATCGTAGATGCGTACCGTCAAGGTGAAGGGAGTCTTCATCCAGTCGCGCGCGTTGGGCTGACAAGAGGTGACAATCCGCCCGGCGATTACCTGTACCTGTTGGCAAGAGCCACGATCCGCGCGGCCCGTGAGCAGGATGCACTGTTGCCTGTTGTCGTTAGCTTGCAATCCCTGGAGGCTCTGGAAGAGGACGCCGCCGAACTGTGCCTTGGGCGCATGGTCGGTGAGGGAACAGATACCCCTCAGCCTCTGCTCGATGCCGAGACGCTTAGTCGCGCCTATTCAGCCGCCGAGTCAATTCTGGTTGAGCGCTTCGAAGCCCGGCGGGAGAATGCCGAGCGCGTGAACCAGGCATTTGTCGATGCGAGATTGGCGAGCGTGCGTGAGTCCTACAGGTTGAAGATCTCGCGGAAGCAGACGTTGTTGGACAGCGCACGTAGGCGAAACCAGCCGCCTTCGTACATCCGCATGTTGGAGGGGACAATCCGCAACCTGACGGCGGAGCAGCAGAAACGCGAGTCCGAGATTGAGCACCTCCGGTCCGTGACCGCAGAGCACGTTCCGATTGCCACGGGTATCCTGAGGGTTTCATGATGGTCGGTGCTCCATGAATCGTCTGCTCCAGCGTCTGTGGCTCAGGCTAACGCGGAAGGCTGAGAAGGTCCCGGCGCCCGCGGAGTTGGAACAACCTGTTGCCCCACAACCCGTAGCGGCTCCACCTCGATTGTCGCCTCTGCCACGGCGCGAGCGCACTTTGATCGTTGGCGTCGATTTCGGTACCAGTTCCACGAAGGTGATTTGGCAGGACCTCTCCGACAATCACTTTGAGATGTTTCGGTGGGATCCGGCGACGCTGGGCCTCGCCGCTTTCCTCTTGCCCTCTACGGTCGTAATACGTAGCGGCGCGATTCATTTCGGTCTGCCGGAGGGCGATGTTTGCAAGGGCGACATCCGGCTGTCGTCGATCAAGCTGTGTGTACTGTGCAGGAGCAACCCCTCGATTTGTCGCTGCGGAAACTTGGCTGCTCGAAATGGCATTGTGCACGTGCCCGGTATAGAGTCCCAATATCCGGCCAGTGCGTTCGCCTGTCTGTTCCTGGCACACGTGTTCCGCGAGGTCGAGAGCAGATTGGTGTGTCAGTTCCCGAACGACGATCTACTCCTCCTGTGGAACATCGGATGTCCCATGGACTATCTAGACGAAGCGGATCGTAAGGCCGAGTGGGAAAGGATGGCAGGAGTAGCGATGGGACTGCACCGGGACGTGCCGAGCCCGGCCAGTACCTCTCTGCTTGCCGAGGTGGCGGAGAGTATCAATGGCTTTGTCGTGCCAGCGCCGGACGACCGGAATTATTTCGTGCAACCGGAGGGCCTCGCCGCTGTTAAGGCTTTCCTGGAATCACCGCAGGCGGAACAGAAAACGTACGCCATCGTGGACGTCGGTGCCGGCACAACAGAGGTCTCGTTCTTCTTCAACGGGAGGAGCATGGCCGAATCAGGACAGCCTCTTCGGCCGAGTTACCTCGCCGATTCGACTGCCGCAATTGGAGGCGGAAAAATCGACCTGGAACTTGCCCATGCGTGGAACTGCGCCGCAGAAGATGCCCGGCGGCGCAAAGAGGCAGGGGAATCCAAGCTGCCCATCCTCCCGAGCATCGGCGAAGTCTGCGTCCAATATGAGCGGACTTGCTACGAGATAGTAAAGTGTCACAGGCTCACTGCGGCGAGTGATAAGCGGTTCGACCTGTTCGTCATTGGCGGCGGCGGCCGCCTACGCCCTCTTCAGGAGGCTCTGCGCCGGCACCCTCTTCCAGGCGGCTTTGTCCGTGAGGGCTGGCGCCAATTGCAGCCCCCGAAGAGGCTCAAGGACCGACTGGCCATCCAGGCGGATTATGATTTTCTCGCAAACGCATGCGGACTGGCCAGTTCGCTCTCCTGGGAGTACTACCCGCCAAGCGAGGTCCCGCCGATGGCGTCACTGCCGGTGAAGCCGAAGCCTGATGTCGAGGAATACTATCCGAAGTGATTCCTTCCGTGAAATCGAATTCCTTTGGCGGATGGAGACGGATCGGTTCCACAGGACGCGTTTCCGGGCCGCCTGCGAATTCGCGCTTGAGTTCGATAGCTTCCTCCTCGTCCGAGGTCGAGCTTGTCTTGCACTGCCCAGATCGCGCGGATAGACGGTAACTGAGAACTGCCGACGTTGAGGTTACAAACCTTGGGACTTCAAGAAACTTAGGTTCGAGAATCAACCACGTCGCGCACCGAGGCGCGATAGACCGATGAGAACGAGCTCGATCACGCGATCTATGACCGGAGTGCGGAGCAGCTCGTCATTTTCTTCCACCGTCAGGCCGTTAACCGCCGCGAGCCTCTTGCTTCCGGTCTCGGCAAACTGCGTCCATACGGAGGTTCTGTCGATTACCCGGTCGTCGCGGGTCGCTCCATCAAATTCCTGGACTGGTGGGGTGTCGTATAAACTTTGAATTGGCGTGGGGCTGCAGAAATCGTCACTGATCTGTTTTCCTTCAATGGCGTCTACAACTTGCTCTGCCGCACCACCAAGGAAGCCCGCAAGATACAACGGCTTGTTTTCCCTCACAGCCAGTAGTGCTTCCTCGATCACGCCCGGATAGCGCCCCTCTGAACCAGAGCGACGGCCCCCAATGCATAGCCGGACGTGGCAAACGGCGTTTAATCGATGCCGAAGAAAAGTCAAGCCACGAGCCCGGATGTAACGATACAGGGCCGTGCTAGGTTCGGCGCGCCGAGCCTCCTCCTCAACGCGGAGCAGCTCCGGCGGCAATCCTGCGGACTCCACCCGGAGCGTGGACTGCAGCTGTTCGAGATCGCGTTCGGGAAGATGCGGCGTGTCCGGCCAGGGCAGCAGATTTCTTAGAAGTGGCTGGCCCTCCGCGTTGCCCTCATTCTCCGAGAGCGGAATCGGCGGTTGCACTTGACGGGCAAAGCCGTACACCGCCTCCATGACACCGTCCTCGCGCCAATCATGGCCAAAAACAACACTTGCGCCCTGGCCAAAAAGCGCTGCGACGGCTTGCAGAGTGACACGGTTCACCTGCCATGAGGGAAAACCTCGTTTTGCGCTGTCATCGCTCTCCGAAATGGACAGATTCACGACGCAGCCTGCTAGCGGACGGCGATGGCCAACGATCACGGTGTCGCTCCTTTCGTTGCGGCAAGCGTATTTGGGGTGACTAGCCGGGTGCCGGTCGGCGCATAGGCCGCCACCAGGGCCTGAGCGGCCTCATAAACGCCAGCGCGTAAAGGCGGGTCGGGGTACAGGATCAGCCGCGGAGTTGTTGGCGGCTCTTTTGAGCTTCCCAGAGCGTGGCAGGCCCGCAACAGCGCCGACATGCTCGGCGCGAAGGAAAAGACGCGTAGCTCCGCCGGCGATGGTATGATCCCGCTGTGTTTCATCTCCTCTACACGGCGCATGAAGTGGAGAAATCGCAGGCCCTCGCGCAACGCGAGAAAGAGAATTCGCACAAGGTTTCCATCCGGAATCCGGACTGTTGGAACACGATCGAATGGGAGGGCAGCTGCCGGATGTTTCAGGCCGGTGCGTGCGTCAACAAGCACCGCTGGCGTCGCGTATTCATCGGCCCAGAGAACTTCCTGTTGACACCAGTAGCGGCTGTCATAAGCCTCCGTGCGGAGCATAATGATAAGCGAGGACCCGACGCCACGCTCCAATTCCAACTGCCAGTCGCAGCCGCCGGGCAGATCATCCACGTCGTAAAAGTCCTGTAACCATCCCAGGGTCTCGATCTGATGCTTAAGCGCGTGCGAGAGCGGTAAACCGTCCATCTTCGCGTGACTGATAAAAAGTCGAAGGTGGCCCCGCTTGGTGCCAGGGGCCGCTGGTAAGGCTTCAGCGAGCAAAACTCTGGATTCGTGCAACATGCGCAGGGAGAGCATCGCGGGACGGATAGCGCGCTCGCCCAAGTCGTGAACCTGCAATAGCTGTAGCCTGTCCAGCGCGGGCCGCTTCGCCGAGAACGCGTGTCCAATTCGTTCGTCCATTGGGATGGCGAACATAGCGTGGCGACCGTTGGATGCTGCTGCGTGAGTCCAGCAATCGGCCACCCAATCCCACAGCGGGTCGCCCCCTTTCGCGAGCAGGTCGCGGTCCACAAGCACGATCGTCAACGTATGGCAAAAGGCATCCAGTATCTGTGCCGGATCACGTCCGGGCGCCGTGTCGAACACCTCCAGTTGAAGGCCCAAATCCTCACCGGTCGCCAGATAACCACCAGCTTCCCTGCCGCCTTGGAAGGCTCGTACTATCGCTTCTCCATAGGGGAGGACGTCCTGATCTTCCGAGTGGCGAAACAGCAATAGTTGAAGTGGGGCCGTTCCGGACATAAGCGTTACAGCAAGGTTAATTGTTCCGCGTCAGGCTTCAAGTCATGCAAGGACCGCATCTGCGCTACAAAATCTCGTTGGCCACCGTAGCTCGGGTGTCTGACCTGAACAACTTGGGCAATTCCAGCCAGCCGTGACGCTGTTCTTGCGGCATCGTTCCCGATGGCCACAAGGCGTCGCGGCCGCAACATCAGAATCAGCTCCTCCAAGATATCTTCGCCTATGGACCGCTCTCGCGGCCCGTGCGACCTGTTGGTAAACGGATCGTTGGGTTCATGAGGATGAAGTGGAAACACATTCCAGAGGAACACATGGGCGGAAACCAATGCGAGCATGCTCCAGATCACGGCCGCCGTTCGTTCTGCAACCATTGATCCGGTGGTCGCCCTCTCAGCCGACACGTTCCAACGAGTCGCGTGAATGGAGAGATGCACGTCGTCAGTCAGCGCGAGACCGGTGCGGCGGCCTCCTCGATATCCGAGATCCCGGCCAATCCACAAAGCGTCGACCTCCGTCTCCACTGCCGCGTCCAACAGCTCCAGTAAGATCCTCGCGCGACGCGAAGGCGCATCAGCGATGTCGTGTATGACACACCGATCGGCATAGGGATTAAAGACATTGTCGAATCTCAACTCGGTGAGAGAATTCACGAATTGCCCGGTTCTCATGCCTTGCGTCCTTTTAGTGGTCTGTATTCGACTGTGCGGGCCGATCGATCTCCCACGATCGTTCCGCCTAGATTGTCCTTAAGGTGACGAAAGGCATCGTATCCCGTTAGAATCGCTATCTCCCAAAGGCTCAAGGGGCAGGCCTCAACCTCATAGCCGGCGACAAATTGCTGAACCGTCTTCAAGAGGTCGAAGGACACGCTCTTCTGACCCTCGAAGTAGTTTAGTTCCTTGGCGCGCGAGAAGATCCACGCGGTAAGGCCCTCCTCGACGACAATTGCCCGGCCACCATCTTGGGCTTCATCTAATTTCGGGTTGCTTTTGCGCTTGTGCTTGATCAATGCGCGAAAGGTCGGCGACCAATGGAGAATGGCCGCGTGGGTGAAATGAAACACGTCGTGAAACCGATATCCGTCAGGATCGAGAATGTTGTCCGTCAGTGGGTCGCCAATGAAAACACCATTCCAACGCAAATAGCTCCGTCCGCTGGTACGCTGGTCGATCGTGATCTCGAAATGGTCTGGAAGCTGCTCTTCCTCGGGAAACTCGTGATCGAAGTTTGGCAACGTCTCATAGTCTGGCCTCAGAAAACGTCCTGTGGTCTTAGCGATGTTCTTGCGAACCACTTCCGCGAAAGTAACACGGGTGGCTTTAAGGGCACGCAGATACCAGTCGGCGAAAGCTGCGAGCTTTGGGAAAGCTTCATCTTTTGCGTTCCGCAGAACAAAAAGGCCCGCCGCCGCTTCTCCCAACTGGAGAAGTGCGGCGTCGAGCTCGGGAACATCAAGTGGCGTCGCTACATGGGAAATCGGACTGTCCAGAAGGTCGTTCGCCGCGATCGAAGTCGCATAGTGCTCCGCATTCGCCGTACCTGCCAGGATTTCGTCCAGGCGTATGTTCAGTCGGCGGCATAGGGCGGTGAGATACCACAGCGCATCTCCAAACTCTTCCTCGACCGCGTGGCGATAACCGGCGTATGCCTCCCTCTCCCGATGGAACTTCTTCGCGGTTGCCATGATGCTCCCGACTTCGCCGAAGAGCCCAAGCAGAATGGGCTGCAAATCATCGGCAGCAAGCCTGTCCGTGGGCGCGACTTGGTGCATGTAGTCGGTAAGGAGTATGGAGCGATGATGGGCTTTCAAGTCGTTGTCTCCCCGCTCGACCATTATGGCGTTCCGCGCCAATCCTCGGGTTCGCCGCTGTACCCCTTTTCGTCGAGAGATCGAATCCAGCCTACAAACTCCTGAACAAACTCCGGCGGAAAATTGTTCTTGTGGCCCCGTCCCGCAAGTATACTCACAGGGTGAGGTCCGCGGCCCAGGAACCGCGCCGGCAGCTGCGGACCGGAACCTCCCCAATAGACAAAATCGTCGCTGTGAAGCACGCGGTCCGTTCCTGTATCTGCGACGACATTCGATTTGTTCGGGCTGCCGTTCTCGAGGCTATGGTGGGAATCGGCTTGACGCCACTGGCCTGTGGCCGGGTGTCTGGAGTAGATGTTGTCGCCAAAAGCTTGCTTCTTGCTTCCTCGCAAGTTCGGCTTTTTCCGTTGAAAGCGCGAATCGGCCCAGTACTCCTCGAAGGTCATCGCGCCAGTCACGCGCATCGCGTATACGATGTGCTTCTCGCGCCCGTGTGTCTTCGATCCGGTTCCCACCACCCAGTCGCCAATCCGGGCGACGCTTCGTATTTTCGGTTTGCAGGTTGCGAGCGTACAAACACCGAAGAAAGGATTCGGCGCAAAGCCGTAATCCCGGCCGACCACGTACGAGTGCAGCCGCACGCTCCTAGCACCCGAATCGCTTGATGGGGCGCGGATCGCGAAGCTCGCCCGTTGGCATGCGCCATTCGTTCGTCTTCCCGGTTATGGCGTCGATAATGCCCTCACTCTGCCATCCCCGGACATCATCCGCGTATTTTTCCAGGGCTTCCGGGATGTCGCACTCATTAGCTCCTTGGGCGTACACGCCAACAATCCTTTTTCCTGCCTTCTCGGCATACTCGATCTCCCAGTTCACCCACTCGCTATCTTTCGTCTGGGGAGTGACGTACACCAAGAGCGTGCTGGCCCACTGAATCGGTGGAGCAAGAATCTGTGACTTGATGTATGCGGGGTCTTTGGCATCGTTCGGATTCGATGAATTGATCGAAGAATCCCGGATGGTCAATCCTCCCCGCTTTATCAGGTCTTTCAGTTTGGCCAGTCCATCGTCATCCTCGTGAACATGGCTGATGAACACGTTCTTGAGATCGTCGGCCATGCTTGCCTCCTTTTCGTCAGGCATTCTCCCCGACGCGGCCGCCTGTGCGTTTCTCCCGGCGCTGCGTCGCGTGCGGTTCGGTATATCCTTTGAATTCACTATCATACACCCGCAGCGGGCGGACTGGAACACCGAACCGAGTACCAGTCTGGACAGTGCGGATGCAAGCAACCTGACGATCGAGCTGTCAGTCGGCGAATTCGGGGTGATCTATGACGGTCTTGCCGCTGACCACCTCGCGCGGAGTTACGGTGCAGCGCTTGCTGTGGCGGCTGGCCTTCTCGCGGTGCCTCCGCGGGCCTCTGCCGGAAAGAGCGCGGTGATCAACGGCTGGAGCCAACGCCGATCGGCGTTAACACCATACGATTCCCACATCTCGATTGCCGCCTTGATTCGGGCTGCTTCGGAATCGGTGAACTCAAAGTCCTTGGCTGGTAGCGACAGCGCGGGGTTCCAGACGACGCGCTCCTGGCCGGCTGCCATCTCTCGTTTGAGTTCGACGGCCTTCTCTTCCTCGGTATCGAGCGCGATCCGGTCCTGAACGGCCCAGATAGCTCGAACGCTTCCAACGTCTGCCCGTTGCGCGCCCAGGATGGCGTGGAGGTTCAGACGCTGGGTGTGATCCAACGTGAGTTTCATTGACTTGTCCTTTCTGGGATTACGGGTTCGTGTAGAGCAGGATGTAGCCTACGGTGGTGCCCGCCGGATTCTTCACCTTCACTACGCCGGCCCATCCGGACGGGTTGCTGGCGCTTCCGAGGTCCGCCAGTCGGTAGCCGTTGCCTGTGCCGCCAGCGATGATAAGTTCGCCGCCTGCGGTTACCTCGATCAGCGTGTGGTCGGCGAGGTTTGATCCGGGGCCGTACACGCGCCACGGAGACTCGGCGTTATCCTTCGCGGAGATCACGACCGCGCCGCAGGCGACTCCTGCCGCCACGTTCGCCGTCTGCGAGGCCCATGTCCGGGCGTATCCAATCTTCGGGTCGTTGCCTTGCTGCAAGCACGCGCCCCACAGGTAGATCGACCCGGTGGTCCAGTCGTCGCCATTCGAGTCGTACTGGCGCACGACGATCCAAAGGCCGGTCTGACCGCTGGCCAGTGTGCCGGTGATCTTGAACCGCTGCCAGGCGGTCGTGAGCGTGACTTGCGTCGGCCCCGCCAGGTATGCGCCATAGGCGTTGTTGACGATAGCGAGAGACACCTTCCGAGGTATTTGTTTACCAGCCTGAGAAGCCACTAAATTCGGCCTTCTGAGAGATTTCGCTGGACAAAAGCCACGGTTTCGGCTACCGTAAGGTGGATGAAACCAGTTGGGCGGCC
>Ga0247727_10000654_pt1 | contig 84880 bp, 67 predicted proteins | sample WisWelCaveWW1625_FD_202498 | JGI IMG/M metagenome (GOLD analysis project Ga0247727, IMG submission 202498) | Biofilm microbial communities from Wishing Well Cave, Virginia, United States - WW16-25 | ecosystem: Environmental > Aquatic > Deep subsurface > Groundwater > Cave microbial mat | place...
GCTTCAACCGCCGCTATGATCTTCCCGCCATGATGCCCCGCCTCGGCTGGGTCGCCGCGCGAACGCCGCCGATGCCATATCGGCTGCTAAAGCTGGCGGAGGATTATGGGTAATCAGGTAATATTTAGGTCCATGGCATGTGGGGCAGGGGGGTGTTCTTCAGCGGGCCGACTGAGTCTTCGTGTCTGTTGGGCAGTGGGGTTGGAAGCCCGTGCGCGCCGGATGTTCCTCATCGGACGATCTCATTCTCGACGACGTATTCCGCCGGCAGTTGCAGAGCCGGCCAGATGTTCTAGGGAATGGTGCGGGGCGTCACACCTCACTCTCTGACTGTCACGGGACGTGATCCGCTGCAGACGGCAGCAAGCGTTGGTGGTTGAGGTTGATGTACGCGCGTCACCTATTTGGTAGCGGTCTGCTCGCAATCGCCATTGCGCTCGTCGGCTTGGGGTTGTTCGTCCCCGGTTGGCTCGAATTGGCGGTACCCGATTGGTCCTGGCGCAAGATCTCCATGCCTGGCTGGGTACCCGAACCCCTCGGGGGATGGCTGCGATATGCGCTCGAGGTGATGCTCGCATGGCCGGGCTGGCTGCTGCTGGCGATCCTGGGCATCGCCGCGCTTGTGCCCGACCTGCGCAACGCTCGCAGAAGAGCGCGGGGCAGGCGCGCTGGTCCATTCGCCAGCTTCATGCGGTGGTCGGCCGGCGGCCTCATCATCCTCAGTCTGGCTGCGCTGCTGGTCAGGCTGAGCCGCGGCGTCGACGTGGCCGCTGGGCTTCTCCTCACGTCCATCGCGGATGTTTGGACCGACCTCCATGCCGCCAGCTTCGAGTTCGCGCGCGGATGGATCTACCCTGTGCTTTGGGATTGGGGGCTCCAGCCCGTGCTGCGCCTGCCGGTTGCGCTCATCGTCGTGGCCATGGGCGTTGCGCTATATCTTTCGCCCAGGGGCGCCGGCACGACGAGAGAAGCAGAGGAAGTCGCCGGCGAGGATGCACGGCCGAGCGCGCCCGCTCCCGTCCCCGTGCAGCCGCCACAGCGTGATCTGAGCACGGCCCTGTCGTCCTGCCGGGGCGCCTTCGGCGCCGTGGGTGTATTCAGCGGCATCTCCAACATCTTGATGCTCACCGGCTCCTTTTTCATGCTCCAGGTCTATGATCGGATCCTGCCGAGCCGCAGCATGGCCACCCTGCTGGGCCTCGTCGTCCTGGCGGCGGTTCTTTTCATGGCACAGGGTGTGCTCGACCTGATCCGCTCGCGCATCCTGGTTCGCATTGGCAGCTGGCTCGACGAGGCCATCAGTGCCAAGGTCTATGAGACCATCATCAATCTGCCGCAGCGGACCGGTCAGCAGAAGCTTGGCCTTCAACCCCTGCGTGACTTCGACACCATCCGCACCTTTTTGTCGGGTCCGGGTACGAGCGCGATGTTCGATTTGCCCTGGCTGCCGCTCTACCTCGTCATCGTGTTTGCCTTTCATCCCCTGCTCGGGCTGACGGCGTTCGGGGGGGCGATCATCCTCGTTGGCCTGGCATTGGCGAGCGAATTTCGCACCCGCGCCGCCGTCAAGGCGGCGGCTGGTTTCGGCAATACGCGCTATGGGATGGCGGAAGCCAGCCACCGCAACGCCGAAGTGCTCATGGCGATGGGCATGGGCGAGGCCGTCGGCAGGCGCTGGAGCGCAACCAACGCCCAGTTCTCGGCGAAGCAGCGGGAGGCATCGGACGTGTCGGGCGATCTGGGGGCCATTTCCAGGGTCACGCGCCTGATGCTGCAGTCCGGCGTGTTGGCGGTTGGCGCCTACCTCGTGATCCGCCAGGAGGCGACGGCGGGAATCATCATCGCCGGGTCGATCCTGACCGCCCGCGCGCTCGCCCCCATCGAGGTCGCGATCGCCCATTGGCGGGGCCTCGTCGCCGCGCGGCAGAGCTGGCAGCGCCTCAACCAGCTGCTGTCGGCCGTCGCCACTTCAAATCCTCCAACGCTGTTGCCGGCGCCGCGGTCGAGCTTGACCGTGGAGCACGTCAGCTGCGCTGCGCCGGGCCAGCAGAGGCTCCTCGTGCACGACGTCAGCTTTGCCCTCAAGGCCGGCCAGGGAGTCGCCATCATAGGTCCGAGCGCCGCCGGCAAGTCCTCACTCGCGCGGGTGCTGGTCGGCGCCTGGCGGCCGGTGCGCGGATCGGTCCGCTTGGACGGCGCCGCTCTCGACCAGTGGTCGCAGAAGTCGCTCGGCCAGCACATCGGCTACATTCCCCAGGACGTCGAGCTGTTCGCCGGCACGGTCGCGGACAACATCTCGCGCTTTGCGGAAGAAGCCGATGCGGAGCAGATCGTCGCCGCAGCCAGGGCCGCCGGAACGCACGATCTGATCGTCAATCTCACCAATGGCTATCAAACCGAGATCGGTGAGCAGGGCTCGGCGCTGTCTGCCGGTCAGCGGCAACGCGTTGCGCTTGCCCGAGCACTCTACGGCAATCCATTCCTGGTCGTGCTCGATGAGCCGAACTCGAACCTCGACGCGGAGGGCGAGGCGGCGCTCGCAGCGTCGATCGCCGGCATCCGCGCCCGCGGCGGCATCGTCGTGGTGGTGGCGCATCGACCGAGCGTTCTCGCCGGCCTCGATTTCGTGCTGGCCCTCAGTCAGGGACGGATGGCGGCGTTTGGTCCGAGAGACGAGGTGCTTTCCAAGGTGCTGCGTCCTGCCGGAGCGTCACCACCGCTCAGGGTCATTCCAGACGCCGTAACCCCAAACCGGTGATGCCCTTCTCATGATGGCCACACGCGAGTCGATTACGCTTCACGTCCGCGCCGGCGTGTTTCTCGTTGCACTCCTCGTGCTCGGCGTTGGCGGCTGGGCGGCGGCGACCGAAATTTCCGGCGCCGTGATCGGCTCGGGCGTGGTGGTCGTCGATTCCAATATCAAGAAGGTCCAGCATCCGACCGGTGGCGTCGTCGGCGAGATCCTTGTCCGCGACGGCGACCGGGTGGAAGCGGGGGACATCGTTCTGCGCCTCGACGCGACGCTGACGCGGGCTAACCTGGCGATCGTCGACAAAGGGCTCCTGGAGCTGCAAGCGCGCAAGTCGCGGCTCGAGGCCGAACGGGACAACGCTCAGGCCCTCAACTTCCCACACGACCTGCTGGCCCGGCAAGGCGAACTGGACGTGGCGCATGTGCTCTCGGGCGAGCGGCGACTATTCGACCTGCGCCGCTTCGCCCGCGCCGGACAGAAGGAGCAGCTGGGACAGCGCATCGCCCAGCTGCAGGAGGAGGTGGGCGGGCACCTTGCCCAGGCGGCCGCCAAGGCTTCCGAGATCGTCCTGGTCGGGCGCGAGCTGAAAGGCGCGCGCGAGTTGTGGGACAAGAACTTGATGCCGATCACGAAGCTCACGGCGCTGGAGCGCGAGGCGACCCGACTCGAAGGTGAGCGCGCCCAGCTCGTCGCCGTCATGGCGCAGGCGAGGGGCAAGATCGCCGAAACGGAGCTGCAGGTGCTGCAGATTGATCGCGATCTCGGCACCGAGGTGGCCAAGGAGTTGCGGGAAATCGACGGCAAGATTGGCGAGTTCGTCGAGCGCAGGGTGGCTGCGGAGGATGCGTTGAAGCGCATCGATATTCGCGCGCCGCAGGCGGGCTTCGTGCATCAGTCGATCGCTCACACGGTCGGCGGCGTCGTCAGCGCCGGCGAGGCCATCATGCTGGTCGTGCCCGAGGCCGACAACCTGCTGATCGAGGCCCGCATCGCGCCGCAAGACATCGATCAGCTGCGGGTTGGGCAAGCGGCGGTGCTGCGCTTTTCGGCCTTCAACCAGCGGACCACACCGGAGATCAACGGCAGCATCACGCGGGTCTCGGCCGATGCCGTCACGGATTCGCGCTCGGGCTTGACGTACTATGCCGCCCGCGTCGGGCTGCCGCCGGAGGAGAAGGCTCGGCTCGGCGCCGTGACGCTGGTTCCAGGCATGCCGGTCGAAGTGTTCATCCAGACGGGCGACCGTTCCGCGCTGTCCTTTCTGGTCAAGCCGCTCAGCGATCAGTTCGCGCGCGCATTTCGGGAACGATGAGGGCGCCTCACAGCCGAGTCGGGGTGCAGATCTGCCTTGTGCCGTGAGCCGATGCGGCGGAAGATGGCGCCGCCTATGACGCGGAGAGCCAAATGATCCACGAGTTGCGCATCTACACCTGCATTCCCGGCCGCCTGCCCGCCCTGCTCAAGCGGTTCGAGACCGCCACGCTGAAGGTCTGGGAGAAGCACGGCATCCGCCAGGCCGGATTCTGGACGGTGCTGATCGGCGACGGCAACCAGGACCTGTACTATCTGCTCGCCTGGGAGTCGCTGGCCGAGCGCGAGAGGAAGTGGACCGCTTTCCAAGCCGATCCCGCGTGGATCGCGGCACGTGCCGAGAGCGAGCGCGACGGCCCGATCCTCACCAACGTCAAGAGCATGATCATGCAGCCGACGGCATTCTCGTCGGTGAAGTGACCGGCGCACCCGGGAGCGGATTCTCCACTCACGCGGCGGCGCTGCTGATTTTTCCGCCCTCGTCGGCAACTGCGGGTTGATCGTGGGGTGGCGCCGGCAGTGCCTCCTCGCCTACCTCGTTGAGCTCGAAGAAAAACGTGGCGCCGGCCCCCGGGGCGGATTCGACGCCGATGTGTCCGCCGTGCTGCTCCACGATTGCCTTGGCGATGCTGAGCCCCAGGCCGGCGCCGGTGTTGCTGCGCTGATCCGAGCGGTCGGCCTGGAAAAACCTCTCGAAGATGCGCTCCTGCAAGTGCTGGGCTATGCCGGGCCCACGATCGGTGACCGACACCCTGACATGGCCGGCCTTCCGCGTGACGGCGACCACCACCGCCTCGCCGGGGCTCGAGAACTTGAGCGCATTGGACAGCAGGTTGGTCATGACCTGGGCCATGCGACACTTGTCACCCAGCACGCGCGCCGAACCGGGCGCCTCGAGCCGGAGCTGGATGCCGGAACGATCACCGTCCGGCTGGCCCTCCACCAGACCCTGGCTGCAGACCTCCACCAAGTCGATCGACTCGATCTGGAGCGCCATGCGGCCGAGCCTGAGCCTTTCGACGTCGATGATGTCGCCGACCAGGCGGCTAAGTCTCTCGGCATTCGTCGTCGCCATGGCGAGCATCGCCGCTGCCTTGTTTGGAAACGCATCCAGCACCCCGGAGTTGATCAACTCCAGGGCGCCGATCAGGGAGGTGAGCGGGGTGCGCAGCTCGTGGCTGACCACGGATACGAACGCGTCCTGCATGCGCTCGATGCGCTTGGCATCGGAGATGTCGCGGAACGTCACCACGTAGACCGTCCTGCCGATGGTGGTGATCCGGTTGCCGCTGAGCTCGACCGGGAAGGGGGTGCCGCGCTTGTGCATTCCCACCGCCTCGCATCGGCGGCCCGCCTGCGCGCTGCCCCGCCCCGCGAATGCCAGCGGACCCATCAGCGGGGCGCTACCTTCGGGAGGTTCGGCGAGCAGCTTCGCGAAGCTCATCCCGACGACCTCTTGGGCGGCATACCCGAACATGTGCTCGGCGGCGGGATTGAAGGTGAGAACGCTTCCCTCGCCATCGACGGACACGATGCCGTCGAGCACGCTGTTGACGATGGCCTGGGTTTGCGAGGCCGCCACGCGAAGCTCCTCGGTCATCGACCGGGCCAGAGCTTCGGCGCGCTTGCGATGGCTGGCGCGCGAGGCGAGCGTCGCGAACAGCAGCAGGTCGATGATCAGGCCGCTGGAGGCGATCAGGACGGGCTGTGCTTCCTCGACAGAGCTGAGCGACCTTCCTCGCGGTTCGAAGTCGATGGCCCAGGCGCGGCCTCCGAACGCGACCGTGTCGGAGTGCGCGGAGCGGAAGGCGCTATCGATGTCGGGTGCCGGACTGGTGCCCGGCTGCCTGCTGTCGTAGAGGAGATGGGGACCCTGGCCTGCGACGGCGTCGTAGATCCTGAAGTGGACGTCCGTCGGCAAAGCGCTGAACGTGCCCAAAATGAGATCCGTCATGAGGAACGGGCTGAATACGTAGCCGAACTGCGCAGCGCGCCGCTGCTCGATGGTGTCGTGCGGCATACCCTTGCGGTAGACCGGCACGTAGAACTGGATGCCGACCCGGTCCTTGTCCTGCAGCAGGAACACGCGTCCCGTGGCTGCGGCGACGCCAGTGTCCCGCGCCCTTTCCATGGCCTCCCGACGGGCGTCGTCGGTTGCCATGTCGTAGCCGAGCGCGCGATCGTTGCGGCCGGCGAATGGCTCGATGAAGATGATCGCCGTGTAGCTTGCGCGCGTGCCCGCCGGCCAGATGGTGTAGTTCGGGAAGCCCTGCGCGCGCACCTCTGCGATGTGCACCTCGCGGTCCTCGGGCCGCACGACGACGGCAAAGCCGACGCCCTGCATCCCGGGGACGTGGGTATCGGCCCGCAGGGTCTCGACGTATTCTCGCCATTCCGCGCGATTGACGTCGTCTGAGGCGGAGAACAGGCCGGCGGCGCCGCGCAGGACCAACTCGTAGTCCAGCATGCGCTTGCCGATGGCGTTGCGCACGTCCCGGCTATGGGCGAGGAAGTGGTCTTTGGTGCGCTGCTCGAGCTGGCTGCGCGACAGCGCATAGGCGACGGCGGTGATCGCCAGCGCGCAGGCCAGCACGACCCAGGCCGTCGCGGGAACATCCGCCAGCGCGGCGAGAAATCGGGACGACGCACCGGGCGGGCTCCCAGTCGTGCCGCCCCGCTGATCGTGGTCGCTCATGGCGGGCATTCAAGCTCCGTGAGCAGCGCGCCTGCGCCGCGGCGCGTGTTGGCGCAGATCGACGCCATACAGCGTCGAGCCTTCGGGCGTAGCCGAGGCGGCCAATTGCTTGAGCCGATCGAGGCTCTCCAGCGCCAGCACGAGCTCGCCGGCGTCAGCGCCGATGGGCTCTCGAGACCGCAGATGCGCTTCAAGATCGGCTGCGGCTTGGCTGACCGCCGCAAAGCCGAGCGAGCCGCCGGCCCCCTTGATGCGGTGCACGCGCGCCAGTGCCTCGACGAGATGAGGGGCGCCCGCGTCCGCTGCTGCCATCGACAGGCTGTGCTCCACGGCCTCCACGTCCCGCGCCAGCGACCCGCAGTAGGTGACGATGAGGGATTGGAGCTTGGCGCTCACGCGGTTTGCCTCGCCGACTGGCACTGGTCCCACATGGCCCGCACCTGGTCGGACAGGGTCAATGGGTTGAAGGGCTTGGGGATGACGCCGGCGGCACCGAGCGCGCGGTAGCTCTCGATCTCGTGCGATTGCACCTTGGCGGTCATGAAGATCACGGGCGCCACGGCGAGGCGCTCGTCGGCCTTCAGCGCCCGATACGTCTCGATGCCGTCCATGCCGGGCATCATCACGTCGAGGATGATCATGTCCGGGGCGAAGGCGGGCGCCTTCTCGAGCGCCTCGCGGCCCGACCGGCACATATCGACGGTGAAGCCGCCGAGATCTTCCAGCGCGATCTGGGCCACGGCCCGGATGTCGGGCTCGTCTTCGACGTAGGTGATGCGCGTGAGCTGCTTCGACATGCCGGGTTGCTTTCGTTGGACGCGGCAGAGAAGCGGCAGACACTTCCGAACGCGCGTACGTTTTTGACGGATGAAGGCTATTCAGGAGCGGGAAAATATTCGATTAATCAGCCGGACCCGGAGGCTCGCGCCTTGGCGTTGATGATGGTGATGATGAAGAATTGGCAGCGGAGGCATGGATCGTTCGATATCCGATAGATGACAGCGCGCATGACACGGCGCGCATCTTCGGCTATGGCCAGCACCCATGCTGCACATCAACGACCTCACGTTCCGCATCGAGGGGCGCACCATCTTCGACAAGGCCACGGCTGGCATCCCGGCGGGGCACAAGGTCGGCTTCGTCGGCCGCAACGGCTCGGGCAAGACCACGCTGCTGCGCCTGATCGCCGGCGAGCTCCATCCCGACGACGGCGGCATCCGGCTGCCACGCTCGACCCGGATCGGCTGGGTGGCGCAGGAAGCGCCGGGCGGGCCCGAGAGCCTGCTCGCATTCGTGCTCGCGGCGGACCAGGAGCGCGCCAGGTTGCTCACCGAGGCGGAGACGGCGCACGACCCCGGCCGCATCGCCGACATCCACGCGCGTCTCACCGACATCGGCGCGCATGCGGCGCCGGCACGCGCCGCGCGCATCCTCGCCGGCCTCGGCTTCGACGACGCGGCCCAGCAGTGCCCGTGCGCGGAGTTCTCGGGCGGCTGGCGCATGCGCGTCGCCTTGGCGGCCATGCTGTTCACGGAGCCCGACCTGCTCCTCCTCGACGAACCGACCAACTATCTCGACCTGGAGGGCACGCTGTGGCTGGAGGACTATCTTGCCGACTATCCCCACACCGTGCTCATCGTCAGCCATGACCGCGAGCTGCTGAACCGCTCGGTGACGGCGATCCTGCATCTGGCGCAGGGCAAGCTCACGCTCTACACGGGCGGCTATGATCAGTTCGAGGAGACGCGGCGTGAGAAACAGCGGCTCGACCTCAAGCTCAAAAAGAAACAGGACGACGAGCGGCGCCATATCGAGGCGTTCATCACACGCTTCAAGGCCAAGGCTTCCAAGGCGACCCAGGCGCAGAGCCGCATCAAGGCCCTGGCCCGCATGCAGCCGATCGCCGAGCAGATCGAGGAGCGGGTCGCCCCGTTCCTGTTTGCGAACCCCGCGAAGGCGTTCGCCAGCCCGCTGGTGCGGTTGGAAGGGGCCGCTGCCGGGTACACCCCCGACCGGCCGGTGCTGCAGGGCCTGGACCTGAGGCTCGACGCCGACGACCGCGTCGGCCTGCTCGGCGCCAACGGCAACGGCAAGAGCACGTTCGCCAAGCTGATCTCGGGGCGTCTGGAGGCGATGGCCGGCCGGCGCTATGCCTCCAGCAAGATCACGGTCGGCTACTTCGCGCAGCATCAGATGGAGGACCTGCCGGCCGCCGAGACGCCCTACGAGCACATGCTCGACCTGATGCCGGACGCCACCGAGGCACAGCGTCGCGCCAAGCTGGGTGTGCTCGGATTCAGCATCGGTAAGGCCGACACGCGGGCTGAGAACCTCTCCGGCGGCGAGAAGGCGCGGCTGCTGTTCGCGCTGGCGACGTTCCACGGGCCGCACCTGCTCATCCTCGACGAGCCGACCAACCATCTCGATGTCGATGCGCGCGAGGCGCTGGTGCGCGCGCTCAACGACTACGAGGGCGCGGTCATCCTGATCAGCCACGACCGCCACCTGATGGATGCGTGCGCCGACCGGCTGTGGATCGTGCGCGGCGGCACCGTGCGCGCCTACGATGGCGACATGGACCAATACCGCGCCGAGTGCCTGGCCGAGCGTGGCGCCGACCCGGATGCGCCGCGCGCCAAGCCGAAGGCGAACGGGGCGGCGAAGCCGACCGCGCAGGACGCGCGCCGACAGGCGGCGGAATCGCGCGCCGCGCTGGCGCCGCTGAGGAAGAACGTCACCAAGGCGGAAGCCGAGATCGAGCTGCTGTCCAAGCGCATCGCGGCGGTCGATCGCGACCTGGCCGACGGCGGCATCTACCGGCGCGACCCCGCGCGCGCCCAGGCGCTGGCGCGCGAGCGCGGCGGGCTGGTCCGCGCCCGCGAGGATGCCGAAGCCGCGTGGCTCGCCGCTACCGAAGCCTACGAGGTCGCGCAGGCGCAGGCGTCCGAGTCCGCCGTGTAGCCTGCGCGGCCCTTGCCGCCGCCGGCGCCGCGGTCCAAGCTCGGCATGGACCACCGGCGGAGCGTGCATGACACGGACTTCCCCTGCCTTTGATGGCACCTATCCGACCACCTGCTGGGAGTGCTCGACCTGCTGCGGCGCGCTGGCGACGGTGCGCGACGGCAAAGTCGTGGACTTCGCGCCGAACGCCGATCACCCCTATTCCAAGGGCGCGTTCTGCATCAAAGGCATCCGCGGCGCGCCCGGCATCACCTACGGCCCCAACCGCCTGCTCCATCCCATGCGCCGCACCGGCGCGCGCGGCGAGGGCAAGTGGGCGCGCATCTCCTGGGACGAGGCGCTGGAGGAGATGGCCGACGGCCTCGCCAGGGTGCGGCAGACATACGGGCCCGAGGCCATCGTCGGCGCCACCAGCGGGGCCTACTTCAGCCGCAGCGTGATCCTGGCCCTGATGATGCGTTCGATCGGCTCGCCCAACTGGATGATCAACCAGGACCTGTGCGGGGGCTGCCGCGCGGTGAGCGCCCGCGCCATGGGCCTCGACATCACGTGCGGCGAGGACATCGACAACACCCGCTGCGCGCTGATCGTCGGCCGCAACCCGAGCATCGCCGATCCGGTAGAGTGGGCCGCGCTGAAGGCTGCCAAGAAGCGGGGCGCGCGCCTGATCCTGATCGACCCGAAGCGCACGCAGGCCGCGCAGATGGCCGACATCTGGCTCGCGCCGCGCGTCGGCACGGACGCGGCCCTGGCGCTGGCCATGGTCCAGGTGCTGGTCGGCGAGGGGCTGTACGACAAGGCGTTCGTGGCGCGCGCGTGCCATGGCTTCGAGCCGCTGGCCGAGCGCGCCGCGCAGTATCCCCCCGAGGTGGCCGAGGCACATACGGGCGTGCCGGCGGCCGAGATCGTCGCGGCGGCCCGCATGTATGCCGATGGCCCATCGACCTTCGTCAGCGGCCACGGTATCGACGCCTTCAGCGCGGGGGTGCAGACGTTCCGCGCCTACCACTGCCTGGTCGCCATTAGCGGTAACGTCGACCGCTCCGGCGGCAATTTGCGCCTGCGCACGCTGCCGGGCTTCCGCAACTACGCGGAACTCCTACACATGCCGCAGTTCCGGCTCGATGCCGAGACCGAGCGCAAGACCATCGGCGCCGACCGCTTTCCGCTGTGGGCGGGCCCGAAGGGCTGGCAGACGGCATGCCACAACCCGAGCGTGATCGATGCCATGCTGACCGGGAGCCCCTATCCCGTGCGTGCGCTCTATGCCAGCGGCGTCAACATCGCCGTCACCTATCCCAACACGCGGCGCACGATCGAGGCGCTGCGCGCGCTCGATTTCGTGGCGGTGGCGGCGCACGCCATGAACCCGACGGCCGAGTTCGCCGACATCGTGCTGCCGAAGACCACCACGCTCGAGGAGGAGGAGGTGTCGTTCATGCCCTCCGGCCCGACCGTGCTGTACACCCGCGCCGTCGTGCCGCCGCAGGGCGAGGCGCGTTCCGAGATCGACATCGCCGTGCCGCTGCTGGACAAGTTGGCCGAGCGCCAGGCGGTCACGAAGAACCTGCTCCCGTGGCGCTCGCAGCGGGCGTTCAACACCTACCTGCTGGGGGATTCGGGCATCAGCATCGAGGACCTGGAGCGGACCGGCTATCATCAGGTGCGCACCGTGGCGGCGGCGGAGCGGCCGTTCGCGACGCCGACCGGCAGGATCGAGCTGTTCTCGACCACCATGCACGGGCTCGGGCTCGACCCGCTGCCGGCCTACGCGGCGCCGACCCGGACCGGGCTCCCTGCGGAGGTGGCTGCGCAGTATCCGCTGGTTCTGATCACCGGCGACCGCGAGAAGAGCTACCACCACTCCCGCTTCCGCGATCAGCCCTGGGCGCTCAAGGTCTCGCCCGATCCGCGTCTCACCATGCACCCCGATACGGCGCGCGCCATGGGCCTCACGGATGGCGCCTGGGTGCAGCTCGAGGTGGCGCGCGGCAAGGGCGCCTGCCGCCTGCGCATCAAACTGTCCGATGCGACACCGCCCGACGTGGTCAACACCGGCATGGGCTGGTGGCTGCCGGCGAGCCCGGCGCCGGAGCGCGGCGCGCTCGACGTCAACATCAACGCGGCGCTCGACTACGACGGCCCGTGGGACCCGGTCTCAGGCTCGTCCGACGTGCGCGGCCTGCGCTGCCGCGTCGCTCCGATCGCACCGTAGATCGCACCTTCTCCCCAGGCCATGGTTCAGGGCGTGGCAGCATCTGCCGAGCGCCGAGCCTTCACGTGATAGGTCAGCGCCAAGCCGATGCAGTGCTTCAACGCGTCATGCGGCGCCTTTTCCCCACGAGAGAGCAGAACGGCCCGGTTGCCTTCAAATTCGAGCAGCTCCGGATAAAGCTGGCGAAACGTTGCGACCAGCGTCGTTTGGCAATGGAAATAGATCGCGTATCCCTCCTGCCGATCTCCCAGCGTATCGATCCGAATGGTGCTCCCGATCCGCGGCTTGGCCGGCAGGTAGGCCGGCTGGCCCCACTTGAGCGTCTCGATCAGCCTGCCGACCTGCTTCAGTTCCGAAGCGGTCTCGAAGATGAGCGCGCGCAGGTGCAGCAGATCTCGACGCGCTTCGGCCGGATAGGTGTCGAACACCGCCTTCACCCGCGCATCGTCGAACGGCTGTTGCGCCCTTGCTTTCGGCCTCGTTGAAGCGGGTGTTCCTGTCCGGCTTGCCATCGGGTGCCAGATCCGCTCAGCCGCGCTTGCGCTTCACGGCGGCCTCGTAGCGGGCCTTGGTCGCGTCGTTGGGCGGATAGAGGCCCGGCAGCGCCGCGCCGGTTTCCACCTCCTGCATGATCCAGCCTTCGAGGCGCTCCTGCTCGGGTGCGGTCTCGACCACGTCGTCGAGTATCGCCGCCGGAATCAGCACGGCGCCGTCGGCATCGACCACCACCACGTCGTCGGGGAAGACGGCAACCCCACCGCAGCCGATCGGCTGTTGCCAATCGACGAAGGTGAGCCTCGCCACCGAGGGTGGCGCGGCGGCGCCCTGGCACCACACCGGCAGGCCGGTGCCGAGCACACCGGCGAGGTCGCGCACGACGCCATCGGTGATCAGCGCCGCCACGCGGCGCTTCTTCATGCGCGCGCACAGGATGTCGCCGAAGATGCCGGCATCGGTGACGCCCATGGCGTCGACCACGGCGATGCAGCCGGCGGGCATGGCCTCGATCGCCGCGCGCGTCGACTTGGGCGAGGCCCACGAGGCCGGCGTGGCGAGGTCCTCGCGCGCCGGCACGAAGCGCAAGGTGAAGGCGCGGCCGACCAGGCGCGGCTGATCGGGGCGCAGCGGCCGGGCGCCGCGCATCCACACGTTGCGCAGGCCTTTCCCGAGCAGGATGGTCGTAATGGTCGCCGTCGAGGTGCCGGCCAGGATGCTGACGATCTTCGGATCGAGGCTCATGATATCTCCAGGCGGCTCAGGGAAAGCGGCTCAGCCTTTCAGCACGTCGGCGATGGCATCGGTCAGCACCTGGGCGCCGAGCACGATGTCGGCGTCGCTGGTGTGCTCGGTCCAGTGGTGGCTGATGCCGCCGATCGACGGGACGAACAGCATGGCGGCCGGCAGCCTGCGCGCCAGCCATTGCGCGTCGTGGCCGGCGCCGGAGGGCATGCGCAGGTGCTTGCCCGGCGCGTGCCGCTCCGCAGCGCGGTCGAGAGCCGCCAGCAGCGCCTCGTCCATCAGCGCCGACGTACTGGCGCTGAGCCGCTCGACGTCGAGCCGGCAGCGCCCGGTCGCATTGGCATGCCCGGCCAGCGCGTGGATCTCGCCATCGAGCCGGTCGAGCATCCCGGGGTCGGCGTCGCGCAGCTGGAACAGCGCCTCGGCCTTGCCCGGGATGATGCTCTTCTCGCCGGGGTCGAGCTCGATGCGGCCGGTGGTCCACACCGTGCGGGGGCCGCAGACCTCCGGGAAGCGGCGGTCGATGGCGCCGAGGAACCGGACCAGCTCTAGCCCCGCATCGCGCCGGCGCACCATCGAAGTGGTGCCGGCGTGGTTCTGCTCGCCGGTGGCGGTAAACTTGTACTGCCAGATGGCGACGATGGCGGTGACAACGCCGATCTTCAGGTTGCCGCTTTCCAGGGTGTCACCCTGCTCGATGTGCGCCTCGAAGAAGGCGGCATAGCGCGTAGGATCGATCAGATGGTGCGGCCGGCCGGCCCAGCCGGCAGCCTGGAGCGCCTCGCGCAGCGATTGGCCCGTAGCGCGATTGGACGCAGCATCGATCTCGCTCTCCTGCAGCGCGCCGATGAAGGAGCGGCTGCCGAGGAAGCTGCCGAAATGTCCCTCTTCGTCGCAGAAGACCACGACATCGACGCCCAAATGCCGGGTGGCCGGGTCCTCGGAGATGGCCCGCGCCGCCTCCAGCGCATAGACGCACCCCAGCGGCCCATCGAGCCAGCCCGCATGATTCTGGCTTTCCAGGTGCGAGCCCGACAGCGCCTTGCGCCCGCTCGCCGGGCTCTTGCCGAGGATGTTGGCGATGCCGTCGATCTCGGTGTCGAGGCCGGCTTCGCGCATGCGCCCCGCGAACCATTCGCGCGCGGCGATGTCCGGCGCCGACAGCGTCGGGCGGTGCACGCCGCTCTTGTAGGCGCCGAAGGTGGCGAGCGTGCGCAGATCGGCGAGGACGCGCTCGGGCTTGATGGCGGGCATGGGCAGCGCTCTGGTTTGGGATCGCTACCGCCGATGATGGCGCAGAATGCCGTATCGCGATAGCGGCGCGGATGCCGCGCTGTCCTACCGCGCAATTCTTTCGCGCGAGCGCAGCGAGGCGGGAGTCCAGCCGCGCGCTCTTTCCATGGTGGCGACGGCGAACTCGCTAGCGCCGCGCGTGGACGGGTTGGGTCCCGCACCGCTCCATCGGCAGCGCCGTCGTCGACCAGCGATCCTTGGTAATGGTCACGACATATCGCCGGCAGCCGGGGGCAGCGCCGGCTACGAAGCGTACCTGGAAATGTGCAAGCTCGGGTTTGCGCTGGCGCGGCCAGGCGAAAACGCCGGTGTCGGGTGTCTCGGCGATCGCGGTCCGAATGGCGGTCTCGGCATTGCGATAGTCTTCCGGCGAAAGCTGTGCCAGCAGGACGCGCGACAAGTTCGGGTGAAGGCCGACAGCGTCCGCGCGTTTCTGAAGGGCGTCTAACGGATCGACGCTTGGTGGCGGCAGTGGTGTGACCCGCGGCTCGTCCGACTTAGACGCCGCGGATGGGAGCGACGCCGTCGTCACTGGCGCCGCGGCTTCCGCAACCGGTAATGGCGCGAGCGGCCGCAGCGGGTCCATCGTGGGTGGCTTCGCCGCCGACGCGGACAAGCGAGCGGAGGCTGCAGCGATCGTGGCAGGTTCGGCCCGGTCAGCCATTTGGCGTTCGAGCGCGCGATATGCGGCCGTAACCTGCGCTACAGACCAATCCAGCAAGGCTGGGTTTTGCATCAGCGCCCAGCCGCCGCCGAACACAATCAGGATGACAAGACCGTGCACCAGCAGCTTCCGGCCTCTGTGCGGCAGGGGCGTGCCTATCCGTTCGCCCGGGAATAACTCACCCGGTGCGTAAGGGTCCTCGGCACCGAAATTGTCGTATGCCGAATCCAAGGTGGAACGCTGGGTGCGGAACGCCATCATTCTACCGCTTGCTGGTATCAGGCTCCCGCAGTTGCATAGGCGTCAGCAATTCCTGGCAGAATCAAGGCGACGTATCGGAGAAGAGTCGATTTGCACGTGGCGCCTAGCGGAACGGTGGCTCGTCGAAGGAGCGCAGCTTGCGTGAATGCAGGGTATCGCGGCGCTGCTTGAGGAGGTCGATTGCGGCAAGGCCGATCTCGAGGTGCTGCGCCACCGCCGTCTCGTAGAAGGCGTTGGCGGCGCCCGGCAGCTTGATCTCGCCGTGCAGCGGCTTGTCGGAGACGCACAGCAAGGTCCCATACGGAACCCGCAGCCGCAGACCCTGCGCGGCGATGGTGCCGCTTTCCATGTCGACCGCAATGGCGCGGGAGAGATTGATGCGCTTGCGCTCCTGGGTGAAACGCAGCTCCCAGTTGCGGTCGTCGTTGGTGACGACGGTGCCGGTGCGCAGCCGCTGCTTGAGCGCCTCGCCGTGCTGGCCGGTGACGCGCTCCGCCGCCTCCTGCAGCGCCACCTGCACCTCGGCGAGCGCCGGGATCGGCACCTCCGGCGGCACCAGCGCGTCGAGGATGCGGTCCTGCCGCAGATAGCCGTGTGCCAGCACGTAGTCGCCGATCGATTGCGACTCGCGCAGGCCCCCGCAATGGCCGACCATCAGCCAGCAGTTGGGGCGGAGCACGGCCAGATGGTCGGTGATGTTCTTGGCGTTCGACGGGCCGACGCCGATGTTGATCAGCGTCACGCCTTCGCCGTCGCCGGCGGTGAGGTGATAGGCCGGCATCTGGTAGCGGTGCCACTGGGAGCCGGCCGCGAGCGCATCGGCTTCGGCGGCGGCGTGCGTGCGCTCGATGGTCACCCCGCCGGGCAGGATCAGGCGGTCGGAGCGGTTGCCGCTCTGCAGCTGCTGGCGTCCCCAGCGCACGAACTGGTCGATGTAGCGGTGGTAGTTGGTGAGCAGGATCCAGCGCTGCACGTGGCGCCAGTCGCTGCCCGTGTAGTGCACCAGTCGGCGTAGCGAGTAGTCGACGCGGGCCGCGTCGAACAGCGCCAGCGGGCGCGGCTCTCCTTCCCGGTATTCCCACTGCCCGTCGGCGATCTCGTCGCCGACGGCGGCGAGCTGCGGCGTCGGAAAGTGGCGGGCGAGCTCGCTGGCCGTCACGCCCAGGCGCGCCACCTCCTCCGTGCGCTCGAGCACATAAGGGTAGGGGATCTCCTGGCTGGAGATGTCGATCTGGATCTCCGCACCGTACTCGGAGACGAGCGGGGCGAGCTGTTCGAGCAGGTAGCCGCGGAAGGCACCGGGGTGCGTGATCGTGGTCTCGTACACGCCCGCCCGCTGCAGCTTGGCGAACGCGCGGCGATTGACCGGGCGCGGGCGGCCCGTGTCGCTGTAGACGACCCGCAGCGAGGGGTAGCGGAAGCCGGCACGCGTGCTCGCGGTCGGCGGCCTGCGGGTGTCGAGATAGCGGTCGAGCGCGGTCGCCAGCGCCGAGGTGGCCTTGCCGTACAGCTCCTCCAGCCGATCGACGGCGGCGGCGGGGGTGAGGCGGGTTTGGACTTTCGCCATGGGCGGGTTCGCAACCGGAGGACGGAGCTGGCCGACGAATTGACTATGTACTTGAAGCCGGCCGCGAGCGCCAACGTTGCGGCAGCCTTGTGGGCCAGCGTTGTGGGCCAGCCTTGTGGGGATGACTTTGCGGCCACCTTCAGGTTAGCTGACCGCATGAAGATCAGGCTGCCGTCGACGACCCTGGCGCTCGTTGCCGCCCTGCTCGCGCTTGCGGTGGTCGTGCGGATCATCGATCCGGAGCCTGTCGCCCGGCTCAGGCTTTCCATCTTCGATGCCTACCAGCGGCTGCTGCCGCGCGCGCCCGATCCGGCCCAACGCGTGAAGATCGTGCAGATCGACACCGCATCGCTGGAGCGCGTCGGCCAGTGGCCGTGGCCCAGGACGCGGTTGGCGCAGATGATCGAGCGTCTGGTCGAGGCCGGCGCACGCGTGGTGGCGCTCGACTTGATCCTGGCGGAGCCGGACCGCCTGTCGCCGGCGGCTTTCGCGCGCCTGTTCGAGGGCCAGCCGCAGCTGGCACGCCTCGCCGAGGAAGCCGCCCGGCTGCCGTCGAACGACGAGCGGCTGGCGGCGGTGATCGGCACCGCGCCGGTCGTGCTCGGTTTCGTGGCCGAGAGCGGCTCGTCCAAGACCGTTGCCGGCGTGAAGGCCAAGCTGGCGTTTGCGGGCGACAACCCGCAGACGTTCGTTCCGGCCTTCTCCGGGGGCACCGGCAGCCTCCCCGTGCTCACCGAGCGGGCCGCCGGCCTCGGCAGTGTCAACTGGCTGCCCGCCAACGACCAGATCGTGCGCCGCGTGCCGCTGCTCGTATCGGTGGGCGGCACGATCTACCCGTCCCTGCCGCTGGAGGCGGCGCGCGTCGCCATGCGCGAATCGACGATCTTCGTGCGCTCGTCCGGCGGCAGTGGCGTGCTTGCCTTCGGACAGAAAACCGGTGTCGAGACCGTTCGCGTCGGGTCCACCGTGCTGCCGACGGACGCCAATGGCGAGATGTGGCTGCGATTCTCGGAGCACGATCAGGCGTACGACATTCCGGCGCATCGGGTGCTGGATGGGACCTTCGACCGCAGCGAGGTCAAGGACCGATACGTCCTCATCGGCGTGAGCGCGCCGGGGCTGCTCGATCTGCGCGCGACGCCGCTGCAGAGCGCCGTGCCGGGCGTCGTCATCCATGCCCAGGCGCTGGAGCAGATCCTGTCCGGCAATCACCTGAGCCGCCCGGCATTTGCGATCGGCTTCGAGCTCATGTTTCTGGTGGCTGTCGGCGCGATGGTGGCCTTCCTGATCCAGAGCTTCGGCCCTGTTCACGCCGCGCTGACCGGCGCAACGGCCGTCGTTGCCGTCTCGGCGGCGTCGTGGCTCGCCTATTCGCGCCACGGAGTGCTGCTCGACCCCGTCTACCCCTCGCTGGTGCTGGTCGCGCTCTACATCGCCGGCTCGCTCGGCAGCTATATCAAGTCGGAGATCGATCGCAGCTTCGTGCGCTCCGCCTTCGGCCACTACCTTGCGCCGCCGCTGGTCGAGGAGCTGGCGAACAACCACGACAAGCTCAAGCTCGGCGGCGAAATGCGCGACGTGACCGTCCTGTTTGCCGACGTGCGCGGCTTCTCCAAGATCTCCGAGGGGCTCGACGCCGAGGCGCTGATCCGATTCGTCAACGAGATCTTCACGCCCCTATCGGAGGTCATTCTTGCGCAGCGGGGCACGATCGACAAGTTCATGGGCGATGCGGTGATGGCGTTCTGGAACGCACCGGTCGCCGATCCCGCGCACGCGCGCAACGCCTGCTGGGCGGCGCTGCAGATGCACGAGGCCCTCGCCGAACTCAATCGCGTACGGGCGGCACAGGCGGCCGAAAGAGGCGAGAGCGTCCAGCCCGTCAGCATCGGCATCGGACTCAACACCGGCGAATGCTGCGTCGGCAACGTCGGTTCGCCGCAGCGCTTCGACTATTCGATCCTCGGCGACCCGGTGAACATCGCATCGCGGTTGCAGGACGCGACCAAGACCTATGGGCTGCCGATCATCGTCGGCGAGCAGACCGCGGCGGCGGCCCCCGAGCTGGCGTTCCTCGGCATCGACACCATCACGCTGCGCGGCAAGCAGCGGCCGGAACGCATCTTTGCCCTGCTCGGCGACGCGGCGGTGGCGCGCTCGGAGAAATTTCGCGCCCTGCAGGCGTCGACCGAGGCGCTGCTCGCCGCGCTCAGATCCACCGATCACACCGCCGCACAGGCGCGCCTTCAGGCGTGCCACGCACTCGGCTGGCCGGGGCTTGCCAAGCTGCTCGCCGTCTACGGCGCACGCGTGAATTGAGCGCCGCGTCCCGGGTCAGCGCCGGCGGCCGCGGAATACGTGGACGCGCTTGGCGACGGGCAATTTCTTGATTACGACCGTTTTCTTGACGATCTTCGCGTGCTTGGTCGTTTTGATGATGCGCCCGGCGCTGGTCTTGGTGGGCTTCGTATCCGTGTGCTTCGGCGGACGCGGATCGTTGGTCCCGTGCGGGCGCCGCGGCCCGACCGGGAAGCGGCCGAGCAGGATCGCCTCGCGTGTGAAGATCGGAACGGGGTCCACCAGCGGTGCCCGCGCGACGAACGGGAATGCCTGGTCGAAGGAGGCGTTGCGGCGGCCAGGAAGCGATGTCCATCGCGTCGGCTGGCTGATGCTGCCGCCCGAGATGCGGATCATCATGCCCGGTTGATCGAGCAGGCGGCATGGGCCGCCGTCCACGCATGCCTCGAACGCGCCTTCGATCAGCAGGCCCCACACGTCCCCGTTGTCCAGGATGTTGAGATCGAAGATGGTGCCGCGCACGGTGATCGACGCGTTCGGCACGCGAACTAGATAGCTCGGCTTCGAGGCGATACCGGTAATAAAGCGGAACGTGCCCTTCATCAGGTTCATCACGATGGAGCCGCTGGTGCGTTGCGAGTCGTAGACGAACTTGTCGAGCAGCAGGCGGGAGCCCGGTCCCAGTGCCAGTTTGGTCTCGTCGTGCAGCTTCAACTCGCCCCGGCCGTCGGCGCTGACCTCGATCATCTCGTCTTGGCGGACGTCGTCGCCGATTTGGAGCGTGCGGGCCTCCCTGGCCAGCTCCGCCGTCACCTGCCTGACGACGACGAGGGTCGAGCCGATCGGCTGGCCCGTCTGGGCCAGGGCCGGTCCGGCAAAGCACGTCAACGACGAGGTCAGCAGCAACGTCCTGAGGCCAGTTCGCATGGTGCGTACACCCAAGTTGCTCTACGGGCACAATGGTCTAAGCGCCCCGTCTGTCTGTTCCCCAGGTAACAGTGCCAGCGGCGCATTAACGAGCCGCTCACGGCTCGGCGCAAATCTTGCCGGCGGCATGGCTGCGGCCGGCGCTCACTCGCGGCCTGGATCAACCCTGCATCATGGCCCGGCCGGGAGCAAATCAATCGTCCGCGGGGCCGCAGGAACTCGGCAAATCGCCGGCGTAGGGCCCCCGCAACCAATATCGGGCAGCCTTGCTTGACCCGATGCCGCGCTCAGGCAATGTGCCGTCACTGATTTGCGCCCGCTTCCCAGGGCCCACCGCGGATCCCAATGGCCTCAACCCTCGGCAACATCCTGCGCCTGGCATGGTCCGGCATCGTGCTCGCCCAGCACGGCGTGCGCTTCGTGCCGGCCGGCGTGAAGGTCCCGTTGGCCTTGCACCTGGCGCGCGTGGCCACTCTGCCGATCCGGGCGCTGACCTGGCCCTTTCGCATCGGCCAGCCGAAAGAGCGGCGTGTCGCGGCGGCCCTCACCAGCCTCGGGCCCAGCTACATCAAGCTCGGGCAGTTCCTGGCGACCCGAGCGGATCTGATCGGCTCAGAGCTCGCCGGCGACCTGGGGCATCTGCACGACAAGCTGCCGCCCTTCCCGATGCGGGAGGCCCGCAAGGCCGTCGAGGAGGCCCTGGGGGACAGGCTCGAAGAGCATTTCGCCGAGTTCGGCCCGCCGGTGGCGGCAGCGTCGATCGCCCAGGTGCACAAGGCCGCCGTGAACGACAATGGCGCGCGCCGCGACGTGGCCGTGAAGGTTCTGCGCCCGGGCATCGAGCGGCGCTTCCACCGCGATCTCGACAGCTACTTTTTCGCCGCCCGCCAGATCGAGCGCTGGCACGCGCCATCGCGGCGGCTGCGTCCAGTCGCCGTCGTCGACACGCTGGCGCACTCGGTCGAGATCGAGATGGACTTGCGCCTGGAGGCGGCCGCCATCTCCGAGATGGCCGACAACATTGCGGGCGACGCCCACCTGTCCGACGGGGCCTTTCGCGTGCCGAGCGTGGATTGGCGGCGCACCTCCAAGCGCGTGCTGACGCTGGAGTGGATCGACGGCATCCCGATCGCCGACCACGCGGCGCTGAAGGAGGCCGGTCACGATCTGCGCCAGCTGGGCCTCACCCTGCTGCGCTCGTTCCTGCGCCACGCCATGCGCGACGGCTTCTTCCACGCCGACATGCATCAGGGCAACCTGCTGGTCGATCGAGCTGGCCGGATCGTCGCCGTCGACTTCGGCATCATGGGGCGGCTCGGTGCCAAGGAGCGGCGCTTCCTCGCCGAGATCCTGCACGGCCTCATCACCCGGGACTACCATCGCACCGCCGCCATCCATTTCGAGGCCGGCTACGTGCCGCCGCACCAGTCCGTCGAGCTGTTCGCGCAGGCCATGCGGGCGATCGGCGAGCCGATCCACGGCCGCACGGCCGAGGAGATCTCGATGGCGGACCTGCTCGGCCAACTGTTCGCCTACACCGAGGTGTTCGACATGGCCACCCGGCCCGAGCTGCTGCTGCTGCAGAAGACCATGGTGGTGGCGGAGGGCGTGGCCCGCTCGCTCGATCCTTCACTCAACATGTGGACCGCGGCCGAGCCGATCGCCAAGCAGTGGATCGAGGCCAACTACGGCGTCGCCGGCCGCCTGCGCGAAGCCGGAGAAGGCGCGGAGACCATGGGCAAGGTGCTCGCCGAGGTGCCGCGGCTGCTGGAGCAGGCGGAGCGCACGGCGCTCGCGCTCGCCGACTTGGCGCGCGGCGGCTTCAGGCTCGACGATCACACGATCGAGCGTCTTGCCGCCGCCCAGGCGCACGAAAGCCGCTGGACGCGCTGGGCTCTGGGGGCAGCCGCGCTGGCCCTTGCGGCCGTGGCCATATGGCTGGTCCTGCCCGTGGGCTAGCGTCGCTCCGATCCCTCTCCCCATTCATGGGGAGAGGGAGACCTTACAGCGGCTCCCAGTTGAAGACGTCTTGTGAGCGGTCGAGCGGGTAGAAGGCGCTCTTGAACGCCGGCAGCATGGTCTCGGCGATGGCCTGGGGCGTCCAGCCGCCGTCCTTGTGGGCGACGCGCAGCGGCCGCGACTGGCTCATCAGGAAAATCTCGTCCTTGCGCACGGCGAAGATCTGGCCTGACACGTCCTCGGCGAGGTCGCTGGCGAGGAACACGCAGATCGGGGCGATCTTCGACGCCGTCATGGTGGTCTTGACGCGCTCCACGCGCGCTTTCTGCTCGGGCGTGTCGACGGGGATGGTGCCGATCAGGCGCGACCAGGCGAAGGGGGAGACGCAGTTGGAGCGCACATGGAAGCGCGCCATGTCGAGCGCGATTGATTTGGACAGCCCGACGATGCCGAGCTTGGCAGCGGCGTAGTTGGCCTGGCCGAAGTTGCCGACCAGCCCCGAGGTGGACGTGAAGTGCACGAAGGAGCCGGATTCCTGGTCCTTGAAGTAGGGCGCGGCCGCTTTCGACACGTAGAAGGCGCCGTAGAGGTGCACCTTGATGACGGCGTCCCAGTCCACCACGCTCATGCGGTGGAAGATGCGGTCGCGCAGGATGCCGGCATTGTTGACCACGCAGTCGACGCGGCCGAAGTTGTCGATCGCGGCCCTGATGATACGCTCGGCACCCTGCGGATCGGCGACGCTGTCGCCGTTGGACACCGCGGCACCGCCGGCCTTTTTGATCTCGGCAACGACCTGATCGGCAACGCTCACATCCGCGCCTTCGCCTTCCGCCGAGCCGCCGAGATCGTTGACCACCACCTTGGCGCCCTCGGCGGCGGCGAGCAGCGCGATCTCGCGGCCGATGCCGCGCCCCGCCCCGGTGACGACGATGACTTTGCCTTCAACGCACTTGGCCACGTGTCGCGCTCCTCAACGGCGTCATGCCCGCGAAGGCGGGCACCCACGCAACTCTCCGAATGCACGCCGATACTGGCGTGGGTCCCCGCCTACGCGGGGATGACGCTACATCCCATATTTGCCGACGATGGAGATGGCGCACACGTTTCTCTGCGGGAAGCCGCCAAGGTTGTGGGTGAGGCCGAACACCGGCTCGTCCTGGCGCTGGCGCTCGCCGGCGCGGCCGTGCATCTGGAGATACATCTCGTAAATCATGCGCAGCCCGGAGGCGCCGATCGGGTGGCCGAAGCATTTGAGCCCGCCGTCGATCTGGCAGGGCACCTTGCCGTCGCTGTCATAGAAACCGTCGAGCACATCCTTGATACCCCCGCCCTCGGGCGAGATGTGCAGGTCCTCCATAGTGACGAGCTCGGTCACCGAGAAGCAGTCGTGCACCTCGAACAGGCTGAGCTGGTCACGTGGGCGATCGATGCCGGCTTCCTGGTAGGCGCGCTTGGAGGCGACCCGCGTGGTCGCAAAGTAGCTGCCGTCCCAGGAGTTGTGCTGCGCCTCGAGGCCGTTGGAGACGGCGACCTGCAGCGCCTTCACCGACACCATGTCCTTCTTGCCGAGGCCCCTGGCGATGTCGGGCGTGGTGACGATGGCGCAGGCGGCGCCATCGCTCACGCCGCAGCAGTCGTAGAGGCCCAGCGGCTCGGCCACCGTCGGCGCGTTCAGCACCGTGTCGATGGTGATCTTGTTGCGCAGGTGCGCCTTGGGGTTGCGGGCGCCATTGTCGTGGCTTTTGACGGAGATGTGCGCCATCGCCTGCTTCAGGTCTTTGGGATCGACTTTGTGCTTGGCGCGATAGGCGGCGGCGAGCTGGGCGAAACTGCCGGGCGCGGAGGCGTTCGGGTTGACCATGTCGTTGAGGGGCCCGCGGCCGCGCTGCGGCAGGCCGCCGTATCCCGTATCCTTCAGCTTCTCGACGCCGAGCGCGAGCGCGATATCGGCGGCGCCCGAGGCGACGGCATAGACCGCGCCGCGGAACGCCTCGGTGCCGCTGGCGCAGTAGTTCTCCACGCGTGTGACGGGGATGAACGGGAGGCGCAAGGCGACCGCCAGCGGCGTCGCCGACTTGCCGACGTGCTGCTCCTCGATCGCGGTGGCGAGCCAGGCGGCATCGATCTGCTTGGTGTCGATACCGGCGTCGGCGATGGCCTCGGTGTAGGCCTCCACCATCAGGTTGTCGGCATCCCGGTCCCAGCGCTCGCCGAACTTGGAGCAGCCCATGCCGAGAATGACGACCTTGTCCTTGATGCCCTTTGCCATGGTGTGATCCTCCTCCTAAGCGCCTTGGGCCTTGCTCGCGACCGGGGCAGCCTTCCAGTAGTAGCGCCGAAACCCGCGATTGGTATCGATGTCCTTGATGCGAAACATCATCTGCATCGGCTGGCCGACCTTCATGGCGTCGGCGTCGATGTCGGTGAAGTCGATCATGATGCGGCCGCCCTCGTCGAACTCGATCATGCCGTAGCAGGCCGGCGGATCGGGCGAGTAGGTCAGGCGGTCGGCCGTGTAGGACTTGATGCGCCCGCCCATCTCGGCGAACGGGTGCGGCTCCTGCGTACCGATCGCATTGCAGTCGGGGTTGACGCAGATGTCGGTCTTGGGGATCTGCAGCGTCCCGCACTTGGAGCACTTGCCGCCGATGAAGCTCGTCACCGTCTCGCGGTTGCGCCACAGTGAGGACAGCGCCGTGCCCTTGTCGGTCTCCGAGCGCATGCCGCGCTCCATGTTGATCAGGTCGTTGAAGGCGAGGTAGCGGCCGTAGCTCGTCTCCTCTTTGCGGCGGGCCAGGTGGCCCGCAACGCCGAGCCGCCTCGGCAGCTTGGCGATCTCGGGCGTCACCTCGAGCAGCAGGGCGTCGGCGCCCTGGCCGAAGCCGACCAGCAGGATCTTCTCGCCGCCCTTGGCCCTTTCGAGCACGGACACCAGCAGCATCAGGGGATGCGCGGCGCCGGTGTCGCCGAGGCCGGCATGCAGCGGATCGCAAATCGCCTTGTCGTCGATGCCCGCCGCCTTGGCGACGGAATTGGCGACGCGGGCGAGCGTCGCCGGCATGCAAAAGTGGGTGACGTCCTTGGCGGCCACCTTGGCTGAGTCCAGGCAGCGCTTGATCACCGGCGGTGCGATCTGCATGTAGCCGGCATCGCGGATCCAGCGCTCCTCCCACTGGTAGTCGAAGTGGTTGTCGAGCGAGCGGAAGTGATCGACGAAGTCGGCGGTGCGCGAGGCCTTGGCCAGCAGCTTCGCGACCGGCTTGCCGTCCCCCACCAGGATCGCGGCCGCGCCGTCACCGCAGGCCATCTCGTGCGGGCTCGCGGCCTTGGACTCGCGCTTGTCGGCGGCGACCACCAGCGTCTCGCCCGCGCCCGCCAGCGCCTCGATCAGGGCCGAGGTGGCGGCACGCTGGGTGGCGGCGACATCGATGGTGGAGATGCCCTGATCGAGGCTCAGCGCCTCGGCGACGATGCCGGAATGCAGCCGGTCGAGAAACGGGAAGGTGGTGGAGGCAAAGCGCAGCGCGCCGACGTTGGCGCGCTCGCGGCCGGTCAAGGCATCGCGGGCGGCTTCCACCGCCATGGTCACGGGATCCTCGTCCCAATTGCAGAACGCGCGCTCGCCCTTGGCTTGGCCCTTGAGCGCCGGATTGAACCAGCCGTGCGTGTCGGCGATCGCCTTGCGCGGCAGCCGGCGCCAGGGGATGTAGGCGCCGAATGCGAGAATTCCCTTGGTCATTTCCGTCCCTGAGCTTGTTCTCGAGCGGGCCGATTTCAGCACGGCTGCTGGCTACCGCGCCACCTTTGTTTGCATAGCCTTCGTCATTCCCGCGAGCGCAGCGTCAGTGGAAATCCAGCCGCACGCACCTCCATTTTGTCTGGATACCCGCTCTGCGGTCCGCTCGGCGGGCATGACGGGGAACTCTTCACATCGCCTTGCGGGGAGCCGTTGCCAGGAACTCGCGGATCTGTTGCGTCCAGAACTTGGCCATGCCGGTGGTGCCGTGGCCGCGCGTGTCCTCGCTGGCCGGTATCAGGTACAGGCGCCCGTTCTTCACGCGCTTGAGCTCGCGATCCATCAGTCCCGTTTCGGGCGGATTGCGCTCATCGTCGGCCGAATTGATCGCCAGCAGCGCCGCCTGAATGCGCTCCAGACCCGGTGACGGGTTGTAATCGCGTGAGGAGTCCCACGCATAGAGGATGTCGTTGGCATCGGCCGTGAAGGGCGCGGCGAGCCGCTGGTCGAGCAGCTTGTCGGCCAGCTCGCGGGTGGGGGCCAGCTTCTGGTAGGCAAGCGTGCCGCCGTTGGTGGCGATGCCGTAGAACACGTTCGCGACCTTTAAGGCGCGCGGCTGCGTGGTGTAGTTGCCGCCGTTCCAATCTGGATCGTTGCGGATGGAGTCGACGATGAGCCGCCGCATCATCCAGTTGCGGCTCGACATCTCTGTGGGTTGCGCGGCCATCGGCACCAGCGCGTCCATGAAGTCTGGATGGGCGACACCCCAGATCCAGGTGTGCATGCCGCCCATCGAGTTGCCCATCACCAGGCGTGCGCGGCGGACCCCCAGCCCTTCGGTCACCAGCTTGTGCTGCGCGGCCACCATGTCGTCGTAGTTGTAGCGCGGGAACTTCGCGCGCTGGCCGTCGGAGGGCTTGGACGATTTGCCGTGGCCGATCGCGTCCGGCAGGATGATGAAGTACTTGCTCGCATCGAGCGGCTGGCCTGGGCCGAACAGCTCACCCGCGAAGCCGGGCGACAGCATGCTGGCGCCGGACCCGGTGGTGCCGTGCAGGATCACCACGGGGTCCCCGGACGGCTCGCCGATGGTCCTGTAGTGCAGGCGCAGCTCGGGCATCGTCTCGCCGGTGTGGAAGCGGAAGTCCCGTGCCGTCCAGCTGCCCTCCTTGGGTGCGGGATACTGCGCTGCCGCGGGCGCAAGCGCGATCAGGATCAGGGCCAGGCTCAGCGCAGCGCGCAGCAGCGGTCGCGAAAGCTTCATGGCATTCTCCATACCCAAGTATCAATTCCGATTGGTGTCGGTTTGCGTCGACCCGACAGGATGTGGCGATCCTACTGCAACTGAAAGACCCATTCTACCGCGCCACACGGTGCGTGGTGCTCGAAGCGCACCTGATGCTAAGGTCGCGCCGGGATGGAAACGAAAACCAGCAGGGCAAGCATGGCGCAGCTATCGTCGGGCATTGTCAGCGGCACCGGCAGCATCGGGGGTGAGGCGCTGGAAGCGCGAGTGCGGCGCATAGCGTCGGGCCTTGCCTCGTTGGGTGTCGAGCCGGGCGACTGCGTCGGCATCCTGATGCGCAACGACCTCCCCTTCATGGAGGTCTCCTACGGCGCGCAGACGGTCGGCGCCTACGCCGTGCCGATCAACTGGCATTTCAAGGCCGAGGAGATCGGCTACATCCTGGCCGACAGCGGCGCCAAGGTGCTGGTCGGCCATGCCGATCTGCTCGCCCCCATCGCCGCCGAGCTGCCGGCGAAAGTCGCGCTGGTTGCCGTGCCGGCGCCGCCGGAGGTGGCCGCCGCCTACGGGCTGGAGCCGGTGCCGTCGCGGGCGGTGGCGCGCGCGCTGGACTACGAGACGTGGATCGAGCGCCAGCCGCCGTTCGCCGGCCAGGCCCTGCTGTCGCCGCTGACCATGTTCTACACCTCCGGCACCACCGGCCGCCCCAAGGGCGTGCGCCGACCCGCGCCGACACCCCAGCAGATGGCGGCAGCCGAGCGCATGCGCCGCGACATCTTCGGCATCAAGCCCGGCGTCCGCTCGGCGGTGCCGGGGCCGCTCTATCATTCCGCGCCCAACGCCTTTGCCATGCGCGCGGGTCGCGTCAGCGCGGCGATGGTGCTGATGCCGCGCTTCGATCCGGTGGCGATGCTGGAGCTGATCGAGCGTGAGCGCATCGACATCATGTTCATGGTGCCGACCATGTTCGTGCGCCTTCTCAAGCTGCCGGAGCCGGTGCGCCGGCGCTACGATCTGTCCTCGCTGCAATTCGTCATCCACGCCGCCGCGCCCTGTCCGGCGGATGTGAAGCGCGCCATGATCGAGTGGTGGGGGCCGGTGATCAACGAGTTCTATGGCTCGACCGAATCGAGCGCCGTGACGTTTGCCACGAGCGGCGACACGTTTGCCAAGCCCGGCACGGTCGGCCGCGCCGCGGTGGGCGCCGAGCTGCGCATCCTCGACGATGCGGGCCGCCAGCTGCCAGTGGGCGAGGTCGGCGAGATCTTCACCCGCTTTGCAGAGCTGCCGGACTTCACCTATCACAACAGGCCCGATCAGCGCGCCGCCATCGACCGCGACGGCTTCATCACCTCCGGCGACGTCGGCTATCTCGATGCCGACGGCTACCTGTTCCTGTGCGATCGCAAACGCGACATGGTGATCTCGGGCGGCGTGAACATCTACCCGGCCGAGATCGAGGCCGTACTGCACGAGATGGCAGGCGTGAAGGACTGCGCCGTGTTCGGCATCCCCGACGCCGAGTTCGGCGAGAAGCTGATGGCCGTAGTGGAGCCGGCGGACGGCAACGCTCTCGCGCCGGCGGAAGTGCGCCTGCATTTGCTGCGGCACCTGGCCGACTACAAAGTGCCGAAGGTCATCGAGATCGGCCGCGATCTGCCCCGTGAGGACTCGGGCAAGATCTTCAAGCGCCGCCTGCGCGACCCGTATTGGCAGAAAGCCGGGCGGCAGATCTGAATACCGCTGCCCGCCCCGCCCGCATCTCTACATTCAAGACCATGCCCCCGCGTTCGGCCCCGCTCAGTATTGCCGGCATCGTCCTCCTAGCCATCGCCGCCGAGGGGCTGCTGACGCTCATGGACGCGATGATCAAGGCGCTGTCGCCGCGCTACCCGACCTTCGAGATCGCCTTCCTGCGCTACGCCTTCGGCATGGTCGGCGCCGTCGTCTACGCGGCGTGGGCGCGTCCCGGCTGGCCGACGCGCGACGCCACGATCTACAACGGGTTGCGGGCGGGCATCATCGTCCTCACCGCGACGTCGTTCTTCTATGCCCTCAGCCTGCTCCCCCTGGCCGACGCGATCGCCATGTCCTTCATCTCGCCGGTGCTCACCGCGCTGATGGGCGCGCTGATCCTGGGCGAGCGGCTGGACTGGCGCATCGGCGTGGCGCTTGGGGCCGGCTTCCTCGGCATGCTGCTGATCGTCGGCGGCAAACTCGGCAGCGCCGGGCTCGGCCCGGACGTGCTGATCGGCGCGGCGGCCGTGCTGTTCTCTGCGGTCGGCTATTCGCTCAACGTCATCATGCTGCGCCACCGGGCGACGCGCGATCCGTTGGCGCAGATCATCCTGTTCCAGAACGTCGGCCCCGGGCTGATCCTGCTGTTGCCCGCGTTGTGGGTGTGGGTCCCGCCTACGCTTACCGATCTCAGCCAGTTCGCGATTCTCGGCACCCTGGGCGTGGTGGCGCACACCATGCTCGCCCACGCCTTCGCGCGCATCGAGGCGGCGAGGCTCGCCCCGATCGGCTACGTCACGCTGATCTGGGGGGTGCTGCTGGGATTCCTGTTCTTCGCCGAGGTGCCGGGCCTCGCGACGCTCGCCGGCGCCGCGCTGATCGTGGTCGGCACGCTGATCACCCAGAAGCGCTAAGCCGCGCCGGTCGCCCTCTTCAGGATCTCCGTCGGATCGACGGAATCATCGTTTCCGACCCAGGCGACGAATTGATCGGGACGGACGAGCACAAGCGCAGCCTCATAGCGCTCGCGGCCACCCGCGCGGGTGTCCCTGATGACCTTCAGAGGGATACGCATCTTCTCGGCAGTCGTCATGAAGGCGCTGGAGGTGGTCGCATCGGCGTCGAGGCTGAGCAGCGTCAAGCCATCCCCCAGCTCTTCAAAAATATCGCGGCCCGACGAGAGCGGCTGGGGCGCAAGATGATGCCCCGCCCGCGCCGTGAAAGCATGCGAGCCCAACGCACTGCAGATGCTTCCGGGACTCCCCGACACGATGGACGAGCCTTGGTAGTTTGGCTCGAAAGCATTGACCTCGGAGGGAGCACCCGACTGACGCGCTGTCCACGCGCGCTCGAACGCATCTCTGTCGCGCTCCGGATTGAATTCCTCCAGGAACTGCCGATCGGTCTCGATCGCTTTTTCGATAAAGTCGCGCGCTGTCGACTGGAACACAGGCCGGCGCTCGTCGGAATATGTGTCGAGGAGCTTGTGTCCTCCCCAGCCTTGCAGTGCGGCGGCGAGCTTCCAGCCAAGGTTCCTTGCGTCCTCGAGCCCCGTGTTGACGCCGTAGCCGCCATAAGGCGGATGGCTGTGGGCCGCATCACCGGCGATGAAGAGTTGCCCCTTGCGGTAAGTGTTTGCGATGGCAAACCGCAGCTCCCAAAACCCGATATGCTCAAACTCCACATCGAACTCTGCACCAACCGCCGAGTAAAGCTGCTGCCGGAAATCGAAATTGTCTTTCGTGGTTCCTGGCGGGACCGGCGCGTGGAAGAACCATGTGCTACCGAGATCCACGCGGCCGAAGAACTTCCAGTATCCCTCAAGGTCGGGATGCAGGACATTGTAGTAGGATTTGCCGGGGTATCGCTCCAGGAGCCGGTGAAGGCCGTGCGAGCGGAACACCAGCAGCACCATGAGCCTGTCGTGGTCTGAAAGGGTCTGGGTAATGCCGCCTTGCGCTCTGATCGTCGAGCGGCTGCCGTCGCAGCCGACAACATAATCGGCCCGCAGTGTCCGTCGGCCCTTCCCATCGCATTCCGTGATTACGACGTTCGCGCCGCTGTCATCCTGGCTGACCTCCTCCGCGCTCCAGCCATACAGCGTCTCCACCGTCGCAAGCTCGCCAGCGCGCCGGCGCAGGACCGCCTCCGTCGCATATTGCGGCAGTCTCTCGTTGTCCGTGAAATAGAAAGGCCGAACGAGCTCGCGTTGCATCCAATCGTAGGTATAGCCGCCAAGAAGTGTCCCGTAGGCTGTCAGCCCGCCAATCCCGTACTCCCGCGGAATTGTCCGCGCCGCGCGTACTTGTTTCTCCACGCCCCAGAAATGGAAATGCTCCATCGTCCGCTGGGTCAGATTCTGTCCCTTCGGGATTGGCTGTGGACGGACGTGGCGCTCGATCACAATGCAGCGGATGTTGCGCTGCCCCAGCTCAATGGCCAGCCCCATGCCGACGGGGCCGCCCCCGACGACGATGACTTGCGCGTTTGCCGCATTCAAATCGTTCATCTTGGACGTCGTCGAAGGCGACAGCGCCATCTACCCCTGCGCTTGCAAGAACTCGTGGATCGGGGGCATGCGTCCGATAAACCAACCGTGCTCATCGGCGGCGTGGGGATCAAGCCCGACCGTGGAGGCGACAAAAGAACGCCCCGCGGTCGCACGCGGGGCCTCGCCTTTCGCAAATCAGCGAAGCCTTCAGACGAGATACTTCTCGATCTTCTCGCCGGCGTCCTGCTTGCTCTTGAGCCAGCTCGCCATCCGGCCACGACCGGACCACGTCTCGTTCGTCTTCGGATCGCGGTACTTCGCTTTCACCTTGCCCCTGCGGCCCTTCCTCGCCGTCGAACCATTGCCGCTGCCATTCGCGTTCGCCCGAGGACGACCCCGCTTTTTCGGAGCGCCATAGCCGAGAGCCGCGAGTTGCTTCTCGAGCTCGGCCTTCTTGGCCGAGCGGGATTGCTCATGCTGGTCCTGCATCCGAGCCAGCGCATCCTGTTGCTGGTCGAACGATAGATTTGCGAACCACGCGATGACGGTACTTATTGCAAGCTGTCTGGCCACTTTCGGAACCTCACGATATTCGAGAACGTCGGATACTCACCCATTATTACGCGAATGCTTAAATAACAGTCAAATAGATTGGTAGCGTTCAGCGTTTGCAGGGTACGCCCATCGTCGCGAGACCTGTGTCTTCAGCCACGCACCAACGGCAACTCCCGGCCCTACCTGCATAGTCGAACCGACGCTGCGTCCAGCGCTGGCTGACCGAGCGCAAGCCGCCGCGCAACGCCGCGCGATCCTGCGCCACCTTCGATCGAAAATCGCTCTTTCATCAAGTCAGATGAAAGGTCGAGACCAAAATCCTCCACGCTTCTCCGACACGCACGAGATTGTAGGATTGGCGCCACCGCCGCAGGACTGTTCCGTCCTCGCGCAGCAGGTCCCATTCCAAACTCGCCAGCGCGCACCGTGCACCGATCGGAACCACCTCCAAATCGCGGAAACGACTGCCTCGATAGCCGTCCTGATAGTACGTATCGGCGACGCGCTGAAAGAAGGCCTGCAGCGCCGCCTGCGATTGGAGACAGTGGATCGATCCGTCGCCGCGAACGGTGACGCACGGCGCGTGATAGAGCGCCGCGATTCCCTTTCCATCGATGGCATCAAACGTTCGCACGTAAATCTCGAAGAAAGCACGGACGCTCTCTGCCAACGGCTGCGCTGTCGATGTCATGGAGCACCTCGCCTTCGTCAGATCCGCCTACCAGTCGTCGTGAATGCCTATAGCACCCCCCGCGGACGCCGAATGAATGCTTGCGAATCGGCGTCAAGGGCGTGCACCAGAGTTTACCAGACCCAGCGCTGCTCGCGGCACAACTGCGGCGTCGGCGATATTGCAGTACGCTACACGCGGGAGGGCCATGGCACCCGAGCGACATTCTGCTATTTTTCGGAGGATCTTGTAGTGTGACGTGACAGGGCCTTCTGCCCGTGGGGTTTTGATCATGGCCCGAACCATCACCGTCGGCGCGGCTCAGCTGGGACCGATCCAGCGCTCGGACAGCCGCACCGCCGTCGTCAAGCGCATGCTCGAGCTGCTGCAGCAGGCCGCCGAGCGCAAATGTAACCTCGTGGTGTTCCCCGAACTCGCGCTCACGACCTTTTTTCCGCGCTGGTGGATGACCGATCAGGAGGAGATCGACAGCTTTTTCGAGCGCGAGATGCCGGGCAACGAGACGGCGCCGTTGTTCAACGAGGCGCAGCGGCTGGGGATCGCGATCAGCTTTGGTTTCGCCGAGATCGAGCGGCGCGGCAGCGCGATGCACCGCTTCAATACGTCGATCCTGGTCGACGGCTCGGGCAAGACCGTCGGCAAGTATCGCAAGATCCACTTGCCGGGCCACGCCGAGCACGAGCCCTGGCGTGCCTTCCAGCACCTGGAGAAGCGCTATTTCGAGGTGGGCGACCTGGGCTTTGGCGTGTGGCAGACGATGTGCGGCAACTTCGGCATGTGCATCTGCAATGACCGGCGCTGGCCCGAGACCTACCGCGTCATGGGCCTGCAGAATGTCGAGATGGTCGTGCTCGGCTACAACACGCCGCGTCACAACCCGCCGGCGCCGGAGCACGACGCGCTGAGCGACTTCCACAACCAGCTCTCCATGCAGGGTGGCGCCTACGCCAATGCCACCTGGGTCGTCGGTGTGGCGAAAGCCGGCGTGGAGGAGGGCTGTGCGCTGATTGGCGGATCGTGCATCATCGCTCCGACCGGCCAGATTGTCGCTCAGGCGGTCACGCTCGGCGACGAGCTGGTGGTGGCCCGCTGCGATCTCGACCTCGCCAAGAGCTACAAGAGCACGACCTTCGACTTCGCCAGGCATCGCCAGCCGGCGCAGTACCGCCTGATCGTCGAGCGCACCGGGGCGCAGGATCCAACGTAACGGCCTGCACGGCGAGCGCGGGTGCGGCTTGTCCCCAGCGCACGTAGTAGGCAACTGCACACTCGTTGTGCGTGCCTGCGCACGCGACAGGCCGGATCGCCTGCTCTTTGGCCTGCATGAGCCCTGCTTTCCAAGCACGCATTCCTGGCATGGCAGTTGCTCTCTTTCTTGCTGGTCCGCGGTTCTGCGTGCGGCGCGCGCCCGCGCGCCCACTCCCTTTTGCGCGGACCGAAGGGTGGCAACCATGAGCTTCGACGATCCCTTGGACGCAGATCGCCCCTTGAGCAGGGGCGGCTGCAGCTGCGGCTCGCACGCGTCACAAACCGAGCACGATGCGGCAATCATTGGGTCCGTCGACGCACGTCTGTCGCGCGTGGTGGAGGCGGCGGTGATGCGTGCGCTCTTCCCGCATGACCTTGCGCGGCGCACCTTCTTGCGCGCCGTTGGCACCTCGACCGCGCTCGCCGCCATCTCGCAGTTCTTCCCGCTCGGCACGGCGACCGAGGTGTTTGCTCAGACGGCAGCGCCGGAGAAAAAGAGCCTCAAGGTCGGCTTTATTCCGATCACCTGCGCCACGCCCATCATCATGGCGCACCCAATGGGCTTCTACACCAAGCACGGCCTCGACGTTGAGGTGGTGAAGACCGCCGGTTGGGCGGTGATCCGCGACAAGACCCTCAACAAGGAATACGACGCGGCGCACATGCTCTCGCCGATGCCGCTCGCCATCACGCTCGGCGTCGGCTCCAACGCGATCCCCTATGCGGCGCCGGCGATCGAGAACATCAACGGCCAGGCGATCACACTCGCCATCAAGCACAAGGACAAGCGCGATCCCAAATCGTGGAAGGGCTTCAAGTTCGCGGTGCCCTTCGACTATTCGATTCACAATTATCTGCTGCGCTACTACGTGGCCGAGCATGGTCTCGATCCCGACACCGACATTCAAATCCGTGCCGTGCCGCCGCCCGAGATGGTGGCAAATCTGCGCGCGGACAACATCGATGGTTTCCTCGGCCCCGACCCCTTCAACCAGCGCGCGGTCTACGACGGCGTCGGCTTCATTCACGTCCTCTCGAAGGAATTGTGGGAAGGGCACCCCTGCTGCGTCTTTGCGGCGTCGAAGGAATTCATCACCACGACGCCGAACACCTACGCGGCGCTGTTGAAGTCCATCATCGATGCCACCGCCTTTGCCGCCAAATCCGACAACCGCAAGCAGATTGCGGCCGCGATCGCGCCGGCCAACTACCTCAACCAACCCGAGACCGTGCTGGAGCAGATCCTGACTGGCACCTACGCCGATGGGCTCGGCAGCGTGAAGACGGATGCCAAGCGCATCGATTTCGATCCCTTCCCCTACGAGTCGTTCGCCGTGTGGATTCTCACGCAGATGAAGCGCTGGGGGCAGATCAAGGGCGATGTGGACTACGCGGGCGTCGCCAAGCAGGTCTATCTCGCCACCGACACCGCCAGGCTGATGAAGGAGGTCGGCCTGACGCCGCCCACCGCTACGTCCAAGACGTTCTCGGTGATGGGCAAGGCGTTCGACCCCAACAAGCCCGAGGAGTACGTGAAGAGCTTCGCCATCAAGCGCGCGGCCTGAGCGGGGCCCATGCCGACGCGGCTCGGACTGCGCGCAGCTCTCGTCTCTCTCGCGCTCTTCGGGGTGCTCATCGGCCTGTGGCACGTCGCCACCCTGGGCACGGGCACGGTCGTCAAGATGGATCCGGCGTATGCCAAGCTGATGGGCGCGACCGCGACGCAGGGCAAGTCGGCCATGCCCGGCCCGGCCGACGTCGGCGCCAAGATCTGGCAGCACCTCAAGGACCCCTTCTACGACCGGGGCACCAACGACAAGGGCATCGGCATCCAGCTGGCCTACTCCATCGCCCGCGTCGCCATCGGCTACCTGCTCGCCGTCGCCGTGGCGATTCCCCTCGGCTTTCTGATCGGCATGTCGCCGCTGATGAGCCGGGCACTCGATCCGTTCATCCAGATCATGAAGCCGATCTCGCCGCTGGCCTGGATGCCGCTCGCCCTCTACACCATCAAGGACTCCGGCATCTCGGCGGTGTTCGTGATCTTCATCTGCTCGCTCTGGCCGATGCTGATCAACACCGCGTTCGGCGTCTCCAGCGTGCGCCGCGAGTGGCTCAACGTGGCGAAGACGCTGGAGATGGGCGCGGCCCGCACGGCCTGGCGCGTGATCCTGCCGGCCGCCGCTCCCACCATCCTCACCGGCATGCGCATCTCGATCGGCATCGCCTGGCTCGTGATTGTGGCGGCGGAGATGCTGGTCGGCGGCACCGGCATCGGCTACTTCGTCTGGAACGAGTGGAACAACCTCTCCATCACCAATGTCATCACCGCCATCCTGTTCATCGGCGTCGTCGGCATGGTGCTCGACCAGCTGATGGCGCGGTTGCAGCGCCTGGTGTCGTATGCCGACTAGTCTGAGCGCCAACCGCGCCGAGGGCTCGACCGGATTCCCCTCCCCCTTGTGCCGGAGGCGCGTCTTCGACACGACGCGGGGAGGGGTTAGGGGTGGGGGAATGGTCGCGCTCTTGGCTACCCCCACCCCTAACCCCTCCCCGCAAGGGGGAGGGGAATTCGCGCGGCATGCGCGGCGCGCGGGCGAGCATGTCGGAGCGCGCCGATGAGCCAAGCCTTTATCAGCGTCGAGGGCCTGACGCGACGATTTGCGGATGCCTCCGGCGCGGGCGAGCTGACGGTGTTCGAGGACCTGTGGTTCACGGTGGAGGAAGGCGAGTTCGTCTGCATGATCGGCCACTCGGGCTGCGGCAAGTCGACCATCCTCAACATCCTGGCCGGGCTCGATGCGCCGACCCAGGGCACCATCATCGCCGCCGGCAAGCAGGTGCTCGGCCCCAGCCTGGAGCGGGCCGTGATCTTCCAGGGCCACGCGCTGATGCCCTGGCTCAGTGCGCTCGGCAACGTCGAGCTCGCCGCCTCCTCGCGTCATCCCGAGTGGTCGCGCCGCCAGATTCGCGAGCACGCACTCAGGTATCTGGCCCTGGTGCACCTCGACGGGTCGGAGATGAAGAAGCCCTCGCAGCTCTCGGGCGGCATGAAGCAGCGCGTCGGCATCGCCCGCGCGCTCGCCATCGAGCCGCGCATGTTCCTGATGGACGAGCCGTTCTCGGCGCTGGACGCGCTTACCCGTGGCTCGCTGCAGGACGAGGTGATCGCCATCCGCGCCAAGACACGCCAGACCATCTTCATGATCACGCACGATGTGGACGAGGCGCTGCTGCTGGCCGACAAGATCCTGCTGATGACCAACGGCCCCAAGGCGCGCATCGCCGAGATCGTCGAGAACACGCTGCCTAAGGAGCGCACGCGCGCCGAGCTGCACAAGCTCCCCAACTACTATCCCCTGCGCAACCACTTGATCGAGTTCCTGGTCACGCGCTCGCGCGAGCTGGCGCTCGCGCCCGAGCCCAGCGCGGAAGCCCGCCGCGCCCCGCCCATCGTTCGTCCCACAGCCACCTTCAATCCCCATGCATCGACGGCCCCTCTCTCTCAAGCCCCCGCGCAAGCGGCGCCCGTCCTTGCCGCGAGCACCCGCGTTTCCGCGGCGTAGGCTCGTCGGCGGGGAGGGCGTGCCGCGGCCGGAACCGCTGCTGCGCTCGACCGCGCAGCGGCCGGGCAACCGTTTCGTCTTCACCCACATATCAAATCAGGGAGCAACGCCCATGCGCCGCGAAGAGCTGACTGAGAAGATCCTCGACATCAAGCGCGAGAAGGGCTGGTCGTGGAAGCACATCACCGGCGAGATCGGTGGCATGTCGCCGGTGCTGGTGGTGGGGGCCCTGCTCGGGCAGATGAAGCTGGTCAAGCCGCTGGCCGCAAATGCCGCCGCCTTGTTCGGCCTCTCGGATGCCGAGCAGCGCATGCTCAACGAGGTGCCGTATCGCGGCACAACGATGCCGCCGACCGACCCGCTGATCTACCGCTTCTACGAATTGGTGATGGTCAACGGCCCGGCCTGGAAGGCGCTGATCGAGGAGGAGTTCGGCGACGGCATCATGTCGGCCATCGACTTCGACATGGAGATCGAGCGCCTGCCCAATCCGAAGGGCGACCGCGTCAAGATCACCATGTCCGGCAAGTTCCTGCCCTACAAGTACTACGGCAGCGAGCAGGGCATTCTCGAGTACGGGGTGAAGGAGGCGTGAGCCGACCTGCCGGAGGGACGTTGCAGATCTAACCGCGGCGATGGTGGGGCGCAGTTTGGCGCGGCTCTCTCTCCTGCGCCGACGATGTGCGTCTGGTTCGCTGCGGGCAGATGGGCACTCTGTGCGAGTGCACGCAACCACAAGCTTGGCGCAAGGCGCGGCTCGTAAGCACCCTAGTCTGGTTGCATAGTTGCTGAGTCGGCCGACAACCCTCCAGCAGGCCCGAGCTGAGAGAGAGCAACGTCGTGCTCTTGCTGGGCTCCGATGCAGCCCTCGAGCGCCAACCATGAAGATCCTGCTGATCGGCCATGGCTACGTCGGTTCCTACCTGAGGCCTCTGCTGGAAGCCGCGGGGTACCGGGTCACGGTATGCGAGCAGGCGATCGCGCGGCTCGCCGGCGTGCCCAATGCCGTGCACTGCCGCTATCAGGAGCTGACCATCGGCGACCTCGCCGATTTTGCCGCAATCCTCTGGTTCGCCGGACACTCGAGCGTGCCGATGGCGCTCAAGGACCCGGACGGCGCCATCGCCAACAACTGCCTCGACCTGCTGCAGCTCGCCAAGCGCAAGCCGCTGCGCACGCGGCTGATCTATGCCAGCACGGGGAGCGTGTATTCGGTCGAGCTGGGCGCCGGCGCGACCGTCCCGCCGACCATGGACGAGACCGAGACCCTGCTCAATCCGGTCAATCCCTACGACTGCTCGAAGATCTCGTTCGACTCGCTGGCTCGATGCTTCGCCACCGCCGTCACCGGCCTGCGGCTCGGCACCGTGTGCGGCTACAGCCCACACCTGCGCGGCGAGCTGATCTTCAATGCCATGAACGCCGTGGCGCTGCGCGAGGGCCGGGTGCGGGTCGCCAACCGGCGCGCCCACCGCAGCATCCTGTTCCTCGACGATCTCGGGCACTACGTCCTGCGCTTGCTGCAGATCACCGACACGCTGCCGCCGATCCTGAACGCGGGGTCGTACAACCTGAGCGTGGGGGAGCTCGCCGAGGCGGTCGCCGCTTTCCACGGCGTACCGATCGAGGTCATGCCGGACACCAAGACCTATTCGTTCCGCATGAACTGCCAGGGCATGCGCGCTCTGTGCGGCTCCCCTCCCGAAGCCTCCCTGGCCGAGCGCTGTGCTGCCTTCAGTTTGGCCCTGCAGGCCTCCGCGGTGAAAATCGCGTCATGAGCGACGCCTGCCGGGCCCAGACCACGTGCATCGTTTGCGATGCCCAAACGCGGCCGCTGCTGGATCTCGATCGGCAGCCGCTCGCTAATGTGCTGCTGGGCGATGCAACGCAGGCGTCCCAGGCCTATCCCCTGGGGCTGGCCGTCTGCCCCCGCTGCACGCACGGCCAGCTCACCCACTTTCTCGGCCCCGTCGCGCTGTTTCGCGACTACCTCTATGCGAGCGGCACCAGCGGTACCTTGAGAGCCTACTTCCGGTGGTTCGCCGCAGCGCTTGGCCGTTGCGTGCGACCAGGCGCGCGGGTGCTCGAGATCGCCTCCAACGACGGCAGTCTCCTCGGCTGCCTCGCCGACGAGGGGTTCGATGTCACCGGCGTCGACCCGGCCGACAACCTCAACCAGCTCGCCGTGGCCGCAGGACGCAAGGTCCTCACGGGCTTTTTCCCGGACACCAGGCCCGATGGCCGGTCCGATGTCGTCATCGCCATGAACGTCGCCGCGCATACGCCGGCGCCGCTGCAATTCCTCGAGGGGGTGGCGGGGGTGCTGGCGCCCGGAGGCGTCGCCATCATCCAGACCAGCCAGGCGCTGATGATCGGCAACGGCGAGTTCGACACCGTCTATCACGAGCACTACTCGTTCTTCACGGTCGCTTCGATGCGGACCCTGGCGGCCCGCGCGGGGTTGCGGGTTGAAGCCGTGCGTCTCGTCTCGGTCCATGGCGTCAGCTTCATGTTCGTGCTGCGGCGCGCCGACGAGACCGGCCCGGCGATCCCGTTCGTGGGTGATCCGACCTTCGCCGTGGCTTGGCCGGATCCGGCGCCCGCGTTCCTGTCGCCGGAGTTCGCAGGTTCGCATGCCGATGCGGCCTATGCCGCGTTCGCGGCCAAGGCGAAGCGCTCGATGGGCGAGGTCGCGGCACGCGTCAGGGAGCACAAGGCGCAGGGACGCCAGGTCGCCCTGGTAGGGGTTGCCGCCAAGGCGCTCACCTTCATTCGCGCCGCCGGAATAGTCCCCGATATCTATCTGGACGAGGCCGCGCTGAAGGTCGGACGCCTGGTGCCCGGCGCGGCCACATCGATCGCGCCGCTGTCCTCGATCGCGACTTCGACACGCGACACCGTGTTCCTGATCGGTGCCTGGAACTTCGCCGACGAGCTCATTGCCAAGATCAAATCCTTCAACCTCGCGTTCGAGTCCACATTCCTGATCCATTTCCCGCAACTGCGAGAGCTCAGATGAGGTCAAGATGGCCAAGCGCGTGGTGATCTCCCATTTCTTCAACGAGGCCTATCTGCTGCCGTGGTGGCTGAAGCACCACCGGGAGATCTTCGACCATGGCGTCCTGATCGATTGGAGCTCGACGGACGGCTCGGTCGACATCTGCCGGCAGCTCGTGCCGGGGTGGGAGGTGGTACCCTCCGAGCACGCGCATTTCGCGGCCATCCTGTGCGATTTCGAGGTCATGCAGCACGAGGCACGCTTTCCGGACGCCTGGAAGATCGCCCTGAACGCCACCGAATTCCTCGTGGCACCGGAGCTCTCCTTGATGGAAGCCACAATGCAGCAGCATGGATTCACCGGCGTGCGTCTGCCTGGCGCGATCATGGTCGATGACAACCCCGGTCTCGCCCCCGATCCCAGCGTGCCGCTGACGCAGCAGAAGGCGTGCGGCATCTGGGAGGAGGCTTTCGATTTCAAGGCGCACGCCATACCCGGGTTCTCGGTGCCGACCCGCAGCCGCATCTATCACCGCTACGCCATCGGTGCCTATGCCCCCGGACGGCACGCCTCGCACCTGCCTGGCCAGATCGCCGGCAATCGCGAGCTGGGATCGATCTGGTGGTACGGCTTCAGCCCTTGGACCGACGCCTTCAAGGCGCGCAAGCTGCACATCTCCGCCCGCAGAGATGCCTTCGACAGGCAGCACGGCCTGGGGGTTCAGCACGAGGCCGGCCTGGCGGAGCTGGAGCGCCGCTGGAGTCGATTGCGCGCGGCCAGCGCCGCCCTGTTCCCAATCGAACTCCGCAACGCAGGCTGAGCTCATGGACACCTTGCTGGCCGTTCCCGACGCCGACTTCGATCATGCCGTCCGCTGCTTCAGGGAGGGCGAGCACACGGCCGCAGCCGACATCTTTGCCAGAATAGTCGCGGCTGACCCGACGCACTACCAGAGCGTGCGGCATCTGGGGCTCATCGCCCACAGGATCGGCAACCACGAGCAGGCGGCCGAGCTGATCGCGCAGGCGATCCTGCTCAATCCGAACTCCGCCGATGCCTTTGCCGATCTGGCGAGCGTGCTGCGCACGCTGGGGCGCCAGCAGTACGCCGTGCGTGCGCTGGAGACGGCGATCGCGATGGGGCTGCGCACCGCGCGGGCCTTCACCGATCTCGGCGATCTCCTGAAGGACCTCGGGCGGCACGAGGATGCGGCACGGGCGTACCGCGCCGCCCAGGAGATGACGCGCGAAGGCACCGGGCGCGCGCAGGCCCCGAAGCGGCCGATCCCGGAGCATTGGCAGCGCGTGAACCTCGTCGTGATCGAGCCTGACGGCTACCCGCACGCGGCGGCCTTGGCCGACCTCGTGGAGTCGTTTCAGCACGCGTTCGCCGAGCTGGGCGTGGCCGTAGAGGTCGTGTGCAACAAGGTCTCCGAGCAGGGCATGAACCTCGTGTTCGCAGCGCACCTGATCGGCACCCGCGCGATCGCCGACAGCCTCCCCGCCAACACCGTGCTGGTGAACCTCGAGCAGCTGCGCGGCAACAAGCTCGAGGCCGGGTCGATCTACGCCGACCTGATGAGCCGGTTCACGGTCTGGGATCACAGCCGGCGCAACATCGCCGAGCTGCGGGCGCTGACCGGGAACCTGCACGTCCACCGCATCGGCATCGGCTTTGCGCCCGGCATGCAGAGCATTGCCCCCGCGGCGGAGCAGCCAACCGACGTGCTGTTCTATGGGAGCCTCAACGATCGCCGCCGCGCCATCCTCAAGGCGTTGCAGCAGGCCGGCCTGCGCGTGCGCCATCTGTTCGGCGTTTACGGCGCGGAGCGCGACCGGGCCATCGCGGAAACGAAGGTGGTGCTCAATGTCCACTTCTACGAGGACAGCATCCACGAGATCGTGCGGACGTCGTATCTGCTCGCCAACGGCAAGGCCGTGGTGTGCGAGTGCAACGCCGACACCGAGATCGACGACGACGTCAGACGCGCGATGGTCGCCGTGCCCTATGACGGTCTAGTGGCGGCGTGCATCGACCTCGTCAAGGACGATGCCCGCCGCCGCGAGGTGGAGCAGACGGGATTCGAGCTGTTCAGCCGCCGCAGCCAGGCCGCGATGCTGGCCAAGGCGATTGCGGCGACGTCGCCGCCGCTTCCGCGCATGATCAATTTGGGCAGCGGCAAGGCCTGGGCGCCCAACTACCTCAACATCGATATCGACCCGAAGTGGGGCCCCGACCTGCTGGCCGACGTCAGCGATCCGCAGTGGTTGGGCAGGGCCTTCCTGAGCCGGCGCTTCGGCGTGCAGCGGCTGTCTGCCGAGAGCTTCGACACGATCGTGACCATGGATGTGCTCGAGCACGTGCCCGCCTTGCCCGCGTTCATGACGAGCTGCCTGGGCCTGCTTCGCTACGGTGGCCGGATGCTGATCAACGTCCCGTACGACCTGTCGTATGGGGCGTGGCAGGACCCCACGCACGTGCGCGCGTTCAACGAGCGCAGCTGGCTCTACTACACCGATTGGCACTGGTATCTGGGCTGGACGGAAGCCCGCTTCGACGTGCAATCGATCGAGATGGTCCTGAGCCCGCTGGGGCAGACGCTGACGGAGTCAATGGACCCCGCCGACCTGCACAGACAGCCGCGCGCGGTGGACAGCATGAAGGTCGTGCTGGTCAAGCGCCGCCTGTCGGACGAGGAACGCGAGAAGGCGCGGCAGTTCCTGGGGGGGATCGATCGGACGCCGGCGTGAGCCCGGCACGCGTGCTCATCCGGCGACATGCCCGCGCAGGCGGGTATCCAGGACACCACGCGATGGCATGCTGATAGTTGCGTGGATCTCCGCCTTCGCGGAGATGACGGCGTGGGTTGATCAAGCCGGCAAATCGCAGACGGAAAATGCCTCCGGCTGCCGTCCGGCGGCGGAGAGGCGCGCCATGTGCGTGTAGGCCGCCTCGATGTTGCTGGTGTAGCGCGCGCTGTCGAACAGGGGCGCGGCGAGCCGATTGCGGCCGAGCCTGTCTCGCACGTCGGCTAGCATCGCCGGGTGCGTGGCAAGCCGCAGGGCGAGCGCCTCGTAGTCGGCAAGCGTGTGCGTGACGAGCTCGGGCAGGCCCATGGCATGCAGCAGGCTGCCCGCGACCCGGCCAACGAAAGCGTCGCCGGCGCAGGTCACGACCGGCAGGCCGGCCCACAGCGCATCGCTGGCCGTGGTGTGGGCATTGACCGGCAGCGTATCGAGGAACAGGTCGGCCAGCCGATGCCGTGCCAGGTGCTCCTCCATCCGCAGCTTTGGCGCGAACACGATGCGGTCGGGGTCGATGCCGTGCGCCAGCGCCTCGCGCCGCAGGTTCGACTTGGCCAGCGTGTTGGCGTCGAGCTGCCAGAGCACGCTGCCTGGCACCGCCTGGAGCAGGCGCATCCAGACGCCGAAAACCGCGTGCGTGATCTTGTAGGCGCCATTGAAGGAGCAGAACACGAAGCCGCGTTCGGGCAGGCCGCACTCGGCCCGCGACGGCACCCGGTCGGCGATGCGGCGGCGTGAATCGTTTGGCTGGTAGCTGTCGGGGAGATGCACGATCCGCTCGGCGAAGTGCGCCTGCTGGTGCATGGGCGCAACGAACGGATCGGCGATGATGTAGTCGATGAAATCGGCCCCCATCGTGCCGGGGTAGCCCAGGAAGTTTACCTGCACCGGCGCCGGTCGATGGGCCAGGATCTCGGTCCTGGCATCTTTGGTGAAGCCCTTGAGGTCGACGAGGAGGTCGATGCCGTCGGCCTGGACGCGCCGCGCGGCGTCGGCGTGGGAGAGCGCCCGTACGTCGACGAGGGTGTCGAACGCCGCCCGCAGGCGCCGGCGCATGTCGCTGCCGTCGTCGGGGCTGAAGCAGTAGCCGAAGACCTCGAAACGGGTGCGATCGTGCCGTTCCAGCAGCTCGGCGATCAGGCTGCCCGTCGCGTGCCGGTGGAAATCGCACGAGAGATAGCCGAGACGGATGCGGCGGGCCTCCGGTGCGGCGTCCATGCGGGGACGGTCCTGGAGCTCGACCGCGGCGGCGGCAAGGCGCCGGGCCCACAGCTGCGTGTGCGCGAGGTGGGTTGCCGGGTCCGCACTCATCATTAGGACCGGGAATGGTGAGATCGGGTGCGCCTGCTCGCGCAGGCACGCAAGGGCATCGGCCTCCTCCTGATCCAGGCCCCGCCAATCGCAGGCGTGGCGGCGGACGTTGCAGAGCTGGACCCGGGCCGGCGCCAGATTGCCATCGCAGGCGATGGCCTGGCGATAGGCGTGAATCGCCTCTTCGAGGCGCTCCAGCTCCTTGAACGTCGCGCCGATGTTGTAGTGCCCATAGGCATAGCGCGGATTGAGTGCGAGCGCTGCGCGGTAGGCGGCAATGGCTTCGACCGGCTTACCCATCGCCTGCAGCAATACGCCGAGGTTCGAATGCGCCTCCGCGAAGTCCGGCGCGAGCGCGATGGCTCGCTGATACGCCACGAATGCTTCGCGCCAGCGCCCCAGGGTCTGCAGGGTGACGCCGAGGTGACCGTATGCCTCAGCGCAGTCGGGTTTCTGGGCGATGGTCCGCCGATGCGCCGCGATCGCCTCCTCGCCGCGGCCCTGCTGACGCAGGACGTTGCCGATCTCGGTATGCAGGGTGGCGAGCTGCGGGTTGAGCCGCAAGGCCTGCTGGTAGGCCGCCAGCGCCTCCGCGCTCTTGCCCAGTCGGTACTGAATCTGGCCCAGGATGCCGTGCGCCTCGGCCAGCATCGGCGCCAGGGCGAGCGCGCTGCGGCAACTGGCGAGGGCCTCGGCCAGCCGGTTCTGGGCGAGCAGGACATCGGCGAGATTGGCATGGGCGGCGGCAAAGCTCGGCTCGAGCCGGACGGCGGTTGCGTGCGCGCGGGCGGCATCGGCCAGGCGGCCCTTCTGCTTGTGGAGATTGCCGAGATTGGTGTGTGCGCTGGCATGCCCAGGGCGCAGCGCAATCGCCTCCTCCACGGCCGCGATCGCCTCGTCGATGCGGCCGAGCTCTCTCAGGATGACGCCGAGGTTCGACCATGCGTCGGCATGGTCCGGCTGCGTCGCCAGACATTGTCGGATGAGGGCGGCGCCCTGGTCATTGTTACCGAGCTTGTGCTCGATGAGGCCAAGATGGTGCAGGCTCGCGGCATGGTGGGGGGCGATTGCGAGCACGCGCCGATGCGCGGCGGCCGCCTCGCACAGCCGGCCGGCGCGCAGATGCTCGACGGCGACGGCAAGCTCGCGCGCCGAGCGCGGATCGCCGCCAGGCGGCGATCCCGATCGATCGCGCCTCGAGGCGGCCCGCCGCTGCTTTCGGTTCATTGCCGCTGCCCCAGCAACCCAGCGGCGCAGTGTGCCTCGGCAACCCTGCGCGTAGCTGACGCGAGGCGGGCGGTGCCGCCGCGGCGACGGCGGGCGGGCTACTTCTTCTCGTGACTGCGCTGCCAGTAGACGAGAAGCACGGTCACGACCGCCGTCAGGATCATCGTGGCCAGGATGTCGGGCCGCTTGATGAAGGCGAGCCACACGTTGACCCCGGCCTGAACGGACCCTGCGCGCCCCACCAGCAGGCCGTTGCCGACCACCACCACGAGCATGACCGCGGCCGTCAGCCCCACCGCCAGGGCGATCTGCAGAGTGCGCTTGAACAAGCGCGGGACGGACACCTTCTTGCCTGCGGGCAGAGCCAGGATGGTCCTCTCAACCATGGCGCGCGCTCCATTCGTTGCTTGACGGCAAGATAGCCGAGCGCATCTGTTTCTTCCACCCACGTCGCGCGACCCATGTGATAGCCTGGGTGTGCCGGGGCCGTTCACACGCAGAGGATCGCATGGATACGCGGAGCGAATCGAAACCGGGCGAGGCCGAGAGGAAGCAAGCGACCCAGCCGTCGTTCGCGCGGCTGTTCCTGGGCAAGGTGATCCTGCTCAGCGTCACGATCGTGGTCGTGTGGGCCACCTACGCCTACCTGCACGCCTATCGTCTCGAGTGGCTAGGCTGGTTTTACGTCCACCTGCAGCCGCTGACGAACGGCCTCTATGCCCTGGTCGAGACCTATTTCCCGAGCGACATGAAGTACAAGATCCGCGGCGCCATCACCGACGACCTGGGACAGCGTTCGCTGTTCCTGCTGCTGCTGACGGCAACGGTGGAGCTCACGCTCTACAGCCTATACAAACTGGCGCGGGCGATCGACTTCGGCGCGATTGCGCGGCGCGGAGGCAGCAGGACGCCGACGACGTAGTGTTCCGGAACGGGGCTAACCCAGATAGACGCCGCCGTTGACGTGCAGCGCCTGGCCGGTGATGTAGCGGGCGTCGGGGCCGGCGAGATAGCGCACGGCGGCGGCGATCTCGTTGGGCGTGCCGAAGCGGCCCGCCAGCGTCCTGCTGACGCTGTGATGGTGCGGAAGTTGGGCGGCTGCATCGCGCGCCGTGTCGATCAGGCCTGGCACCACGCAGTTGGCGGTGATGGCGTGCTCGGCGAGGTCGTGGGCCAGCGCCTTGGTTAGGCCGACGAGGCCGGCCTTGGCGGTCACCACGTGGGCGCGGTGCTTGGTGCCGACGTGACCGCTGACGCCCCCGATATTGATGATCGCGCCGGCCCCGCTCTGCTTCAAGTGCGGAAGTGTGGCCTTCACGGTGAGGAAGGCGCCGTCGAGGATGACGGAGAGCACGGCGCGCCAGTCGGCGAGCGACATGTCCTCGAGCTTCTTCTCGGGGCGGCCGGCGGCGTTGTTGACCAGGATGTCGACGCGGCCGAAGCGCTCGGCGGCGGCGCCAATCATGCGCTGTACGGCGGCCTCGTCGGTGACGTCGGCCATCACGGCCAGGGCCTTGCCGCCCTTGGCCTCGATCGCGCGCACGGTCGCATCGACGCCGTCGCGGTCGGCGCGGCCGTTGACCGCGACGGCGGCGCCCGCGTCCGCCAGCGCGAGCGCGATGGCGCGGCCGATGTTGCGCCCCGCGCCGGTGACGATGGCGACGCGGCCGTCGAGTTCGCTGCTGGTGCGCATGCCGATTTCTCTTCTTCTCGCAGTTACGTGGGTAACAACCGAGCCAGGATGTGACCCAGGCGAAGATCTAGCACAAGTTGCGAGGCCCGCCGCCGATTTGAGCATGGGGTCTGGCACACCAAGTCGCCCATTGCGTCGGGATTCTCAATGCGTATCTGCGTCGATGAACGGCGTACAACGCGGCGCTCAGAATGAGTTCAGCGCGCGGATGTTCTAATCGCGCCATCAGACGAGAAACACTCAGCCAGACAGGTGCAACATGATCCGCAGATCCTTCCTCGCCGGCCTGGCCGGCATCACCCTGGCGGCCGTCGCCGCCGTTCCCGCGCAAGCCAACCAGTGGGTCACGCTCGGGCAGCAGAGCGTCGGCCTCAACACCGACCGCGACGTCTACTATGTCGGCGCCGACGAGGGCCGCTACGAGGCGCTGCGCTTTCGTGTGTTCGGCAACCGCGTCGCCTTCGCCGAGGCGCGCGTATTCTACGCCAACGGCACGTCCGAGTTCCTCAACGTCAAGGAGCACGTGCAGGCGGGCGAGATAACCAAGGCCTACGACCTCAAGGGCCAGCATCGGATCATCAACCGCATCGAGTTCCTGTACCAGGCCGAGATCCCCTGGCAGGGCAACGCGACGGTGCAGGTGCTGGGCCTCAAGCATACCGGGGGCGGGCCTGGCCCGAACCCTGGCCCGGGCACATGGGAGAAGCTCGGCACGCGCGAGGTGAGTCTGGTGGTGGACCACGACACCATCCCGGTCGGCGCTGGCGAAGGCGCATTCCGCAAGATACGCTTCCATGTCACCGGCAGGCCGATCCACCTCTACGACATCCGCGTGACGTTCGGCAACGGCCAGGTGCAGACCTATGCCTTCAACCAGAACATCCCGGCCGGCGCCTACTCGGGTCAGCTCGACCTCGCCGGCGATGCCAGGATCATCAGCCGCATCGATCTGGTGTATAAGAAGAAGACCCTTGGCGGGCACGCCTTCATGACGGTCTACGGCAGGCATTGATCCTGCTCGGCAGCGCAAGGTGGTTGCAGCAGAAGCCCGCGCGTCGCACCCCGGCGCGCGGGTTTTACCCGCGCAACGGCCGAAGATCGACGCGGGGCTGGGTCCACAGAGCGTGCGTGAGCGCCAGCACCGCGGCGGTTTGGCGGTCCGACCACCCGCCGTGGCAGGCGTTGTTGGCGAATTTCTCTTCGAGCTCGAGGCGCGCGAGCGGAGCCTGCGCCCCACCGCGCAGATGGTTCTGGCGCTCCTCCAGGAGACCGCCATCGGTGCGGCGAACGCGGACGTGACCGGTGTAGGCGTTCGGGTAGGGATTGGCGGGATCGATTTCGTACCGGATTTTGGCGGCGAGCGCGCGGACGGCGGGATCGGCGACGGCCGCGTCGGTAAAGGCGTCGAAGCCGAGGTTGCCGTGGAGAAGGGCGGCGGCGATGCCGTAGGGGGTCGCGAACTTGGCGGCGTAGCCGTTCGGGGGGGCCTGCTTGGCGGCGAGCGGCTCCCACAGGCGGTGCACGGTACCCTCGGCGACCTCGCAGATGATCTCGGCAATGTCGCCGGGCGCGAGGCCGCGCGAGGTCAGACGGCGCGCGCAGTCGACGTAGGGCTGCATCATGGTACCGCAGGGATAGGGCTTGAAGGCGAGCGTCTCGATCACCCAGCGCGCGCCAAAGTCGCCGGTGAGCGCCGCGTAGTTGCCGTCGCGGCTGTGCGCGAACGCCTGGAAGAGGCCGTGCGTGCCCTCGAGCACGGTGGCCGGGCCCTTGAAGCCGGCACGCGCCAGCAGCGCCGCGCGCAGCCCCGATTGCGCCGCCCAGCCCGGATACATGCGCTTGGTCCAGCTGCCGTCGGCCAGGTATTCGATGATGCCACCGGCCATCGAGCCGGCGAGGCCGAGCGCATGGGTGAGCCGAGCGCGATCGAGGCCGAGGGCGGCGCCGACGCCGGCGGCCGCGCCGAGCGCGCCGAACACGGCAGTGGGGTGGAAGCCGGCCTTGTGCACGGCCTTGGGGACGACGAGGCTGAGCCGGCAGATGGTCTCGGCGCCGACCGCCATGCCGAGCAGCACGGCTGCGCCGCCGAGGCTCTCCTGCTCGGCGGCGGCGAGCACGGCGGGGACGATCACCGCGCCGGCGTGGACGGGGCCGCCCTCGAAGGTGTCGTCGAAATCCTCGCCGTGCGCGGCCGTGCCGTTGACGAAGGCGGCGCCGGCGGCGCCCAGAGGCCGTGCGTGGGCGATGGCGGTGGCGGGGCCGGCATCGGGCCAGGCGGCAAGGGCGGCCGCGACGTAGTCCGTCCGCCGGGCGGCGATGCACAGGCCGATGACGTCGATCAGCAGCTGCTCGCAGGTCTCGCGCACCGGCGCGGGCAGGTGGTCGGCGCGCAGGCTGCCGATACGGTCGGCCAGTTGCGTGGCGACGGGCGGCTCGACGCCGTCGGTTGGGCTGCGGCTCACGTTGCGCCGCCCGGGAGGCCCCTGACGACGAGCCGGTTGAGGCGCCTGGCGAACGCGGCGGGGTCGGCGGGGACCTCGCCGTCGAGGATCTGGGCCTGGTCTAGCAGCAGCTCGGAGATGTCGAAGACGTCGGCGTCGCGGGCGCCGAGCTTGGCATCCGCCAGGGCCTTGACCAGGGGGTGCTGGGTATTGATCTCGAGGATCGGCTTGGAGCCGACGCCGCCGGTTTGGCGCGCGAGCAGGCGTTCGAGCTCGCGGTCCGGCCCGGCGCCCGTGGCCACCAGGCAGGCGGCGCTGTCGATGAGGCGCTGGGAAGCGCGCACGTCGGAGACGCGCTCGCCCAGCGCAGCTTTGATTGCGGCGATGGTGACGGCATCGTTGACGGGGTTCGCCTTCGCCTCGGCGGACTCTGCAGGCTGCTCCGGGAGGGGGATGAGGCCGAAATCCACATCGCCCTGGCTCAGCGACTTGAGCGGCTTGCCCTCGTAGCCCTGCGGCATCGAGGTCCAGAACGCGTCGACGTGGTCGGTGAGCAGCAGCACCTCCACGCCGCGGGCGCGGGCGGCCTCCAGCTTCGGGCTCGCCTTGAGGCGATCGAGGCTATCGCCGATCAGGTAGTAGATGGCGGTCTGGTTCGGCTTGAGGTCGGCCACGACGGCGGCAAGCGAGCGCGGGCCGGCGTCCCTGGTGGTCGTGAAGCGGCAAAGTTTCAGCAGCTGGTCACGGCGCTCGCGGTCTTCGTAGATGCCCTCTTTGAGTACACTGCCGAAGGCCTCCCAGACCTTGGCGAAGGCCGCCGCATCCTTGCTGGCGAGGCCCTCCAGCTCGGCGATGACGCGGCCGGTGACGGCCTTGCGGATCTGCGCCACCTGCGGATTGTTCTGCAGCATCTCGCGCGAGATGTTGAGCGGCAGATCTTCGCTGTCGATGACGCCGCGCACGAAGCGCAGGTAGGGCGGCAGCAGATCGGCGTCGTCGGTGATGTAGACGCGGCGCACGTAGAGCTTGACGCGGCCCTTGCGGTCCGGATCGAACAAGTCGAAGGGCCGGCTCGAGGGGGCGAACAGCAGCACCGCGTAGTCCTGGCGGCCTTCGGCCTTGTAGTGCAGGGTGAGCGCGGGCTCGTCGAAGGCGCCGGCAATCGTGCGATAGGCCTGCGTGTAGTCCTCCGGCTTCAGCTCTGATTTCGGGCGCTGCCAGATGGCGCTGGCGGTGTTGATCTGGCGCGGCGTGTCCGCGCCGGCGGCGAGCTCGATCGGGAACAGAATGTGGTCGGAGTACATGCGCACGATGCGCTCGATCTCGCGCGGCTCGAGATATTTCGTGGCATCCGCCTTCAGGTGCAGGGTGACCTCGGTGCCGCGGGGAACGCGCTTGGCGTGCGCCTCGGTCGCGGCCGCCAGCTCGAAGCCGGCGCCCCCGGTCGAGCGCCACATCCAGGCTTGTGTTGCCCCGGCATGGCGGCTCGTCACCTCGATGCGGTCGGCGACCATGAACGCCGAGTAGAATCCGACGCCGAATTGGCCGATCAGGCTGGTGCCGTCCTTGGCCTCGGCGAGGCGGCTCATGAAGGCGCGGGTGCCCGAGCGGGCGATAGTGCCGAGGTTGTCGATCAGCTCCTGGCGGTCCATGCCGATGCCGGTGTCGGAGATGGTGAGGGTGCCGGCTTCGGCGTCGGGGGTGATGCGGATGGCGAGCGCAGCGCCGTCGCCCAGCAGCTCGGGCTTGGCGATGGCCTCGTAGCGCAGCCGGTCGCAGGCGTCCGAGGCGTTGGAGATCAGCTCGCGCAGGAAGATCTCGCTCTCGGAATAGACCGAATGCACCATCAGGTGCAGCAGCTGCGCCACCTCGGCCTGGAAGGCATGGGTCTGGGCGGGAGTTTCGGTGTCGGCGGTCATGGCTTGTTCGATGCGGATGCTGCAGACCATTGAATTGCGCGCGATCCTGCCTCACGTCGCCGGCCCATGTCCATCCGCCGCCGTGGCCTTCGCGGGCACCGGAGCCGATCGTCCCGCGGGCCGCAACCAGCTCGTCGGCTCCGTCGGCGAGCGGTCTACCTCGGCGACCCCGGCGAAGGCACGATCGATGCTTTCTTGACAGGCGAAATGCATTCGTGCTGCACTTTGGCGTTGTCGCAATACTGATATTTCGAGATTTGTTCGAGTTGCCGTGCGGCAACCACTCCGTTTCGAGTGACGAGGCAACCCGCCAATGGAGGGTGCCCATGAAAATCGCCATTGATCCCGGCCACGGTATGTCCAATGCGACGTCGGGCGTATTCGATCCCGGCGCGGTTGCGCGTGAGGCCGGTGAGACCTTCAGAGAGGCCGATATGGTCCTGCGCTACGGCTTGGCGCTGAAGGATATCTTGCGATCTCGCGGCATTGAAGTCTTCATGACGCGAGACGACGACGAAGACCGAGCGCCCGTGGGCGAGCGAGCCGGCAATGCCGAGCGCGCGGGTTGCGACGTTTTCGTTTCCCTGCACATGAATTCTTTCGAGGCGCCGTCTGCCAACGGGCTCGAGGTCTTGTTCCGTGACAACGCCGACGCGGCGTTCGCCAAGGCTATGCACGACGGCCTCGTAGAGGTGACGGGACTGAGGCCGCGTGGAACGCCACAGCGCACGAAACTCGCCGTTCTCAAGTTCGAGGGCCCGGCCATCCTGATCGAGCTCGGGTTCATCTCCAACACGCGCGATCGCACCGAGTTGCTCAACCCGGAGATGCGCGCACGGGTCTGCGCCAAGATCGCAGACGTCCTCGTGGCGCGGTTCGGCGCCGGAGCATCGGCGGGCACAGATCCTCTACCGCCACTACGTACGAGCGTTCCCTACGTGCTGCCGGCGTATGCGCGTGCCCGGCTGGGTGAGGGCTCGGGAATTCCCTGGTCGTCCGCGAGCCCCTTTCCCGATTTCAATTTCTACAACGGCATCGTGCGCGACAGTTTCCATCGCTTTCCCGCGACTGGGCAGCTTCCGTCCGGGGCGCTGTTCTACGAGGCGAAGTTCGCCATCGACGGCGACGGCTCCGGCGGCAACGATGAGGGCGACGTGCATCACCAAGCCGACACTTCGCTGCACGACGCGCAGGACCGCCCTTTGAACTCGCGTGTATTCCCCTTCATCGTGCTGCCGCTGCGGCACAACCGGCCCGGGCGGCCGCAATGGTCGGAGCTCGGCGTGGAGCTCGGCGACCTCGGCGTCTGCTTCTTCAAGAATGGCACAGCGTGCGCCGTACTGTTCGGGGACAGCGGTCCGGCAAGCAAACTCGGCGAGGGGTCGATGCTCGCCGCCGAGATGCTGGGCATCAATTCCGACCCGAATGTCGGCGGTATCGGCCCGAGCGAAGTTCCACCCGGCGTTCTGCACTTCGTTTTCCCGGGCTCGCGCAAGGTCCGCCCCGTTCCCCATGGACGGCCGCGCACGGACGATACGGCCCAGAGTGTCACCGAGCGTGCGTGGGCGCTGTTTGAGAAGTTGGGTGGGCCGGCGCAGGCGAGCCTGGGGCAATCTGCCGGGTTGCTCCTCCCCGCGGCCGGCACGGGCGGGACCACACACGTGGCAGCGATGCCCGCGATGGTGGACGGCAACCAGGTCTTGTCGCTCAACGTCAGGGAGACGATCCAGCACGCCGGGCAGGCCAAGGTGATCGTAAAGCTCGGCGAGCCGGGGCAGGCGCTCTCGGCACTCAGCCTGGCCGCCGGCACCCGCCGACAGCTCGAGACCGAACTCGCCGCCATGTTCATCGCGCCGCGGGCCGACGATGTCGCGTCGCTGATGGCAAGTGCGGTCGACGGCGGCGGAAGGGCGGCGCGCCGAGGCGGAGGTCCAGAGCGCGGTCCGAACGTTTACATGTATCCGCGGCTGGGGCTCGCGGTCGGCACGGTGAGCGCCGATGGCGCGGCGTCGCTGGCCCGGCACCCCTTGGTCAAGGAGGTCGTGAAGGCGCCGGAGCTGAGCCTCATCAGGCCGATCGGCGGCCGATCGGCTCGGGCTTCGGCTGCCACCACCGCCTGGGGCATCGAGCGTTTGCGGCTAAGAGAGCTCTGGTCGCGTGGCTTCAAGGGCGACGGCATTCTCGTCGGTCACCTGGATACCGGCATCGACGGCAAGCATCCAGCTTTGAAGAATGCCATCCACGAGTTCGCCCAATTCGACATGCTGGCACAGCGTGTACCTGGAGCCGTGGCGAATGACAGCGCCGAGCACGGCACGCATACCGCGGGTTCCATCGCGGGACGTACCGTGGGCGGCATCGAGATCGGTGCGGCTCCGGCAGCCAAGCTTCTCAGCGGCATGGTGATCGAAGGCGGCCAGGTGATCGAGCGCATCCTCGCCGGCATGGAATGGGTGGTCGAGCAGAAGGGCCGCATTCTCAGCATGTCGTTGGGGATCAGAGGCTTTACGACCGCCTTCGAGGTCGTGATCCAGTCGCTGCGTGATGCGGGCGTCCTGCCGGTGGTGGCTTGCGGCAACGAATTGGCGAATTCCAGCCGCTCACCCGGGAACTACGCAACGGTGCTGTCTGTCGGCGCCAGCGACGAAACAGACCGCGTGGCCGCCTTCTCGAGCAGCCAGACCTTCGCACGCCCCGACGACCCGGTCGTGCCGGACATCGTTGCTCCCGGTGTCGAGGTGCTCTCGTGCGCCGTCGGCGGTGGCTATCGCTTCGACAGCGGAACCTCGATGGCAACGCCATATGTCGCCGGATTGGCCGCTCTGCTCCTCAGCGCAAAGCCCGACGCGACCGTTGCCGAGCTCGAGCGGGCCATCCTGCGCTCGTGCGCGCGACCGGCAACCATGCCGGAAAGCCGTGCCAACCGGGGTGTGCCCAACGCCGTTGCGGCCGTGGAGACGCTGCTCGGGCATTCGCTCGCAATGCTGAGCAGCCAGCCCACCAAGCAGCGCAAAGCGCCGCGGCGGCCGGCAAAAAAGACCAGGGGAAACGGTTTGGGCGAGCGTGATGCGGAGAAAGGGCGCGGTCGCCGGGTGGCGGCGCGCCGCGCGCCGCAGGGGGCGCGCGTCTGACTGGGCTGGCATTCCGAGCCTTCCGGCACTATGTCCGTCGGGAGGTAATCGGGATGGCGGCCATGACCAAACAGCGGCAGGACGCAGGCAAGGCGGAAAAGGCGGACGTCGACCCGTCGAGCGAGAAGGCGAATGCGGTGGCGCAGGTCCTGGCCGCGGCGCAGGGCGACAGGGTGAGCGCCAGCGTGTTTTTCGACGATTCGGTGCCCGCCGCGGATGTCGAGAGGAAGATCGGCGAGCTGGTCGACAAGGCCCGGGAGGCTCTGCCTGCGAGCGGTCATGAGGTGAAGATCGGCACCCCCAGCAAGCTGGCGAAGTCCGTCGGGCTCGAAGTCGATCGCGATATGTTCAAGGAGATCTGCCGCTCGGCGGACGTCAAGACCGTGCTGCCATCCAAGATCAAGGACATCAAACCAAAGCCGGTTGGCAGCAAGCGCAGGCCAATACGCCGCGATTGAGATCGTTGGGTCGAGCGCCGCCGCGATCCAGCGGTTCAGCTGTTGCGCAGGCGCACGCCGCCGCTGAAGCCCGGGATGTGGTTGGCCGCGACGATCACGGCGGTGGTCAGGATCAGCATGGTCAGGCCGAGCACGGCGATGGCTGCGAGGTCGCCGCTCTCCTTGAGGTCGAAGATTAGGACCGAAAGCACCTTGGTCTGCGACGTGAACAGGATGATGGCGGCGGACAGTTCGCGCACCACGGCGACGAAAATGAAGCACCAGGTGGCGATCAGGCTGGGGCCGAGCAGCGGGGCGGTGACGTCGCGCAGGGTGCGCAGCCGCGAGGCGCCGAGCACGCGGGCCGCCTCCTCGAGGTCGGGCGAAAGCGAGCGGAACGAGGCCTGCAGCTGCTGGTAGGCGGCGGGGAGCTCGATCGTCAGGTAGGCGAGCAGCAAGATCCACAGCGTGCCGTAGAGCACGACCGGCCCGCGCGTGTAGGCGAGGAACAGGCCGACGCCCAGCACGATGCCGGGTATGGCGATCGGCGCGGTGGCGAGGAACCCCAGCACGCGGTGGCCGCGCACGGCTGCGCGCGCGGTGAGGTAGGCGACGATGAGGGCGAGAAGTGTGCCGCAGGTGGCGGCCATCGCGCCGAGCAGGAACGTGTTCTGCATGGCCAGGCGTGTGGCGCTGAGCTCGAAAAACACGAAGCGAACATTGTTCAGCGTCAGCGTTTCGAGCGTGAGCGGCTGGGAGGGTATCCGGGAAAGCGCGGCATTGAGCAGCGCGCCGTACGGGAGGAGCACGGGCAGGCACAGTGCGGCGAGGCACAGCGCGAGCGCGGGCCAGCGCAGCGCGCGCAGGCGCACGAGGCGGGGCGCCGCGCCCTTTCCCCCCACGATCGCGTAGCCGCGGCGGCCGAGAATCACGGCCTGCGCACGGAGTAGAATCACGGTGACAAGCAGCAAAGGCAGGGAGGCGGCGGCCGCCAGCTCGGGCTTGGGCGGGTACTGGAATAGGCTCCAGATCTTGGTGGTGAGGGTGTGGAAACCGGCCGGAAGGGCCAGAATGGCGGGCGAGCCGAACAGCGTCATCGCCTGCAGGAAGGCGATGAGGGCGCCGGCAGCGAGGGCGGGGAGGGCTAGGGGGATGGTGATGTGCCGCGCCGTGCGCCACGCGGTGCCCCCCAGCATGGCGGAGGCGTCCTCCAGGTCGCCCGGAATGCGCTCCAGCGCGTTGGCGACGAGCACGAAGACGTAGGGGAAGGTGTAGCAGGAGATGACGAATATGAGCCCGGTGAGCGTGTAGATGTCGAACAGGACGACGTCGGGAGAAGCGCCGGTCCAGGCGCGGTAGAGCTGGTTGAGGAGGCCGCTGTTGGGGGCGGCCAGCAGCTCCCAGGCGATGGCGCCGAGGAAGGGCGGCGTCACGAACGAGGCCATGACGAGGATGCGGATGGTGCGCCGGAGCGGCAAGTCGGTGCGCGCCACCAGCCAACCCATCGGCGCGGCGGCGAGGCAGCACACGACGCTGACCGAGACGGCGATCGTGAGCGTCGTCAGCATCGGCTCGACGAACGCCGGGTCGGTGAACAGGGCGCGGAAGTTGGCGAGGGTGACGGTCCGCGCGCGGTCGGTGAAGGCGAACACCGCGAGCCAGCCCATGGGCAGCACGATCAGCAGGCACAGCAGCGCCGCAAACAGCGCCATCACCGCGCCGGACAGATCGAGGCGGCGCAGGCGAGCACGTCGCGGTGCGGGAGCTGACAGGGCCTCGACGGTCACCGGTAGGTTTCCGCCCCTGTCATCCCGGAAGCCGCGCAGCGGCTGTCCGGGACCCAGCGCGGACAATTGACGCCGTCGCGCGTGCTACTGGGTCCCGGCTCTCCGCGCGGTCGCGCTCCGGCCGGGATGACATCGCTGAGCATGGCAGCCATCCGGCTCATCAAACTTTGAAATACTTGGTATACCGCGCCTTGATGTCGTCGGCCTGTTTCTCCACCGCGGCCGGATCGTCCTTCATCAGCTTGATCTCGTGCAGCGGCCTTCGCCCGGCCTTGTCCTTGACGAGGGCGTGCATCGAGCGCAAGCCGCCCCAGTCGACCATCAGCTGCTGGCATTCGACCGAGAACATGAAGCTCTGCAGCAGGCGCGCCGCGTTCGGATTGGGCGCGTCCTTCATGATGCCCGAGGGCCCGACGATGATCGGCGTGCCCTCGCTGGCATAGACGATCTCGACCGGATCGCCCTTCTCCTTGAGCTGGACCAGGTTGTACTCGTTGCCGTCGGCCATGACGGCTCGCTCGCCCAGCGCCAGCTTCTTGGGCGGGTCGGCGCTCGACTGCACCTGCATCACCTTTTGCGCTGCGAGCTTCTCGAAGTAGCTCCAGCCGATGTCGCGGGCCATCTGGAAGGTGGCGGTCATGATGGTGCCGCTGTAGCCCGGATGCGCCTTCACCATTTTGCCGACCCATTTGGGATCGAGCAGGTCGGCATAGCTCTTGGGCGCTTCCTCGGGCTTCACCAGCTTGGTGTTGTAGCCGATCACGCACAGCCAGATGCGCCAGCTGGCAAACAGGCCGTCGGGGTCCTTGTGCTCGGGGGGGTAGTGGCTGGCCACGTCCTGCGGGACGTAGGGCGCCAGCAGGCCCTCGCGCTTCCAGACGATGAAGTGGGCGGCGTCCGAGCTGTTGACCACGTCGACGGCGTGGATCTTGCTCGCGTATTCCTGGCCGATGCGCTGGTAGATACGCTCCCCGCCGGAGCGCTCGACGCGCACCGCGATGCCGGGATACTTGGCCTCGAACGCCTTGGCGATGCGCTCGGCGACCGGCAGGTCGACGGCCGTGTACCAGGACGCCTTGCCCTCCTTCACGGCCGCCTCGATCAGCGCGGGCGTCACGGCGGAGGGGGCGGGCGCCGCAGCTGCGGCCCGGCGGGTCAGCGCCGGCAGTGCGAGCGGCGTGGCGGCGAGCCCTTGCAGGACGTGCCGCCGCGTGATGTTCCGCCTGGGCATGCTTCCTCCGTCTCTTCGTTGTTTTTGGTGCCCCCAGCCTATCCCAGGATGCGGCGAGCGTCAGCTTCCGCGAGAAGCCGATAGACCGCCGTTGGTGAGGCGCCGCGAGGGGGAAATCAGGCAACAGCCGCCTTGAGTGCCCACGCTCTCGCCTTCAACGGGATCGATCCGTCCTCGCCGCGGGGGAGATTGTCGTGCAGCTTCTCCTTCAAGCGCTGCCGAGCCTCGGAATCGAGACTTACGCAGGACCCCGGCGCCGGCCCCGCACCCAGGGTGAACGGGTGCCAATAGTCTTCGAAGTCACGAAAGACGGTCGGCGTCTCGATCGCCGTGCAGTCAACTCGCGTCAGACCCGCACCCCGCATCAAGTCGGCCAAGCCATCCGGCGTGCAAAAGGGAAAGCGACTGTCCTCGCCGAGGTCCCGCGCGCGGGGATCGAGGGCCGTTGCGGCTTCCCAGAAAGCGCGCATGAACTCCACGCCGTCACCGGGATAGTCCCAAACGTAGAACCCAACCGTTCCCCCAGCCCGGGCCACCCGTTTCATCTCGGCGAGTGCCTTCTCCTTGTCGGGCACGAAATTCAACATCAGCGCCGACGCGATGACGTCCCGGCTGGCGGTTTCCAGGGCCAAGGCCTGGGCGTCTCCCACCTGGAACTCGGCGCGCCGATCCGGCACCATGGCTCGGGCCGTCGCAACGAAGCCTTCGGACGGATCTATGGAGATCAGGCTCTTGGGGTTGCAGCGCGCGATGATGGCGGCCGAGAGCGCGCCGGTTCCGCAGCCGACTTCCACCCACTCCAAGCCGTCCGATGCACCGAGCCAATCGAGAAAGTGTGGCGCAACCTGGCGGCTCCATCGCCCCATATAGGCTTCGTAGCGGTCGCCGGCCTGCCAGGCGTCGTGTCGGGATGTCTCTGCCATCGGTGGATCTCCTCTCGCGCCCCGCCGTCCGTCGGCCCGCGTCGTACGCCCGCTGCTCAGCCCGCGAGCGCCCTGCATCGTGCCGGCGGCAGGTAGGCCCACACCACGGCGCCGGGCGCGAAGGCCTGCTCCGGCGGGGCGGTGATGCGCAGCTGCGTGCCGTCCTGGGTTTCGACAACATAGTCGCGGGAGCTGCCGAGAAAGACGCCGCGGATCACGGTGGCGCGAACCGCGTTGCCGGAGCCCGGTTCGGTGGCGCTGAGGCTAATCTCGTGCTGGCGGATCGACACCGCCGCCGTCGCGCCGGGCGTGAGCGCCGCGCCGCTGGCGGTGAGGGGGACGCCCGCGAAGGACAGGGTTGCGGCATCGAGCGCCGCGCCGCGGATGATGTTGCTGCCGCCCAAGAAGCGGGCGGTGAACTCCGAGCGCGGCTGCTCGTAGACCTCCTGGGGGGTGCCGAGCTGCTCGATGCGGCCGGCATTCATGACGGCGATGAGGTCGGCCGTGGTCATGGCCTCGCTCTGGTCGTGGGTGACGTAGATGGTGGTATAGCGATAGGCATCGTGCAGGCGGCGCACCTCGAAGCGCATCTCCTCGCGCAGGTTGGCATCGAGGTTGGAAAGAGGCTCGTCGAGCAGCACGGTTTCGGGCTCGACGATCAGCGCGCGCGCGAGCGAGACGCGCTGCTGCTGGCCGCCCGACAGCTCGGCCGGGTAGCGGTCGGCCAGCGGCGCCAGCTGCGTCGTCTTCAGGATCGCGCCGACCTTGGCTGAGATGCTTGCGCGGTCGAGCTTGCGCAGCGTCAGGCCGTAGGCGACGTTCTCGGCCACCGTCATGTGCGGCCACAGCGCGTAGCTCTGAAACACCATCGACACGTGGCGCTGCTCGGGGGGCAGCGAGCGTGCCGGCGAGGCGACGACGCGGTCGCCGAGCGCGATCTCGCCGGCGGTGGGCTCGATGAAGCCCGCGACCAGCCGCAGCGCCGTGGTCTTGCCGCAGCCCGAGGGACCGAGCAGGCACACGAGCTGGCCCTGCGGGATCGTCAGCGTGACGTCATCCAGCACGGTCAGGCTGCCGAAGCGCTTGGTCAATCCGCGCAATGCGACCGACGACACGTCCCCTCCCTTCCGGCCGCTTGCGTGCGGCTCGCGTCGCGGGTTGATCCTGTCAATGCTTGGGCGACGACCACATCAGCTTGGCAGCCGACAAGGCCAGGATCACTGCAAGGACGATCCTCAAAGCGTCGCCCGGCGCCCATGCCGCCGCGTAGCCGCCTGCCAGCGCACCTGCCGCCGAGCCGATGCTCATGGGTAGCACAAGATAGGCGAGCATGCTGCGCGAACGGAAGTGCCGGGTGACCAGGTGGCGCGCGATGCCCGCGAGCACGATCGGCGCACTGATGAGGACGCTCAGCGTTCCCGCGGTCTTGATATCGGCGCCGAAGATGAAAATCAGGATCGGAATGATCAGCTCGCCGCCGGCAACGCCGAGCAGGCTGCTGACCACGCCGACCAGCGCGCCGGCTACGATAGCCACCGGCAAACGCAGCGCCGCGATATCCGGCAAGGCGAGGCGCGTCGTCCCGGCAAATAGAGATTCGAGCACGAGCAGTCCCGCGATGGCAATCAGCAGACCGGCAATGATGCCGATCATTCGGCGCCTCGGAATGCGGGCGAGATGGGCGGCCCCGACCCATGCGGCGGTCATGCCGCCCATCAGCATCGCCACGATCTCACCCTTGAAGTCGGCGATGCTTGCCACCTCCACGAAGCTCAGTCGGGCCGCACCGGCGACAGCCAGAGTGGCCAGGCTGATCAGCAGGTTGATGCGCACGGCGCGGTGCGGGTAAAGCTCGAACACGGCGATCAGCAGAGGCAGCCGGAATTCCGCACCGCCGAGGCCGATCAGGCCGCCGAGCACGGCCACCGCCGCACCGGCGAAGAAGGCGGCGACCGGACGTCGGACGGAGTAGGCGCGCTCGGGTGTGGGGCTCATTTTTCCGGTCACTTGCCCGTGAACACCGGCTTGCGCTTCTCCATGAAAGCCGTGCGGCCCTCGTCATCCCCGGCTCCTCTCGATTTCGCGGTGTCTGCGCCAAGCACCTCTAAATCGAACCCAGCGCTGCTTGCTCGCGTCGGCGACAAAAGCTCAGACAGGGTGCGAATGATGCGGTCCGGCCTGATAGTCGTCTGGGGAGGCAAACCTTCGCCCGTTGTGTCGCACCAGATCGCATAGATGCCGAGTCGCTGCGGCGCGGCTATTTCCCACTCGAGATTGTCGCCCACCATCCAGGTCTCGGGAGCTTCAACACCGAGGCCACGCATGGCGTGGATGTAGGCACGCTCGTCTGGTTTGCCGAAGCCCTGCTCGCCTTCGATTTGGATGTGATCGAACCGGCGCATCAAGTCGAAGCGCTCGATTTTGGCGCGCTGGGCCTCGCCAGCACCGTTCGTGACGAGCGCCAGCAGCACGCCGCGTGCCTTGAGAGCGTCCACAACTTGGTGAGCGTCAGGAAAGACACGCGTTTGCTCGTCGCGATAGGCCGAGAAGCGATCAGCGAGCCGCCGTGCTACATTAGTGGAAGGCACCGCGCGACCAGCTTGCGCGAGGAGAGCGAGCGAGCCCGCTACGATTTCGCGCCGCGCCGCACCCAATTGGAGCCGCCACACTCGATGCCGATCGGCATCGGCCCAGAACTTGCGCGCAAACGCAGCGATGGCTTCGGCCACCTGTGCGGGTGACAGTGGTAGCAGCTCGGGCGCGAACTCCTCGCACACGGCGAGCCATGCCGCGTCCGGCCGGCCGTATGCCTGAAGAAGTGTGTCATCCAGATCGAACAGGATGGCACGCGGCAGCATGATCATGTGGACTGTACCGAGCCATTTGCTTCAAAGCGAAAGCCGAATTGAAGGCACACGGTCAAACCACCTTCTTCTCGCGCAAGGCCGCGATCTCTGCGTCGCTGAAGCCGAACTCGCGCAGCACCTCGTGCGTGTGCGCGCCGCGTTCGGGCGGCGGCGCGGCGAGGCGGCTCGGCGTGCGCGCGAGCGACATCGGCTGGCCGACCACGTGCAGCGTGCCGCGCGCGCCGCCGGTGGCGATGTCCTGCACGATGCCGAGGTGCTGGACTTGCGGGTCTTGGAATACCTCGTCGATCGTATTGATCGTTCCGCAGGGTACGCCGGCCTCGTTCAGCCGCGCGATCCATTCCGCGCTGGTGCGATCGGCGAGATAGCTGTCGATGGCGGCGTTGAGCGCGTCGCGATGTTTCAGGCGTGCGGCGGCGGTGGCGTAGTGCGGATTTTCCAGCAACGCGGGGGCATCGATGGCCTTGCAGAGCCGCTGCCACATCTCGCCGCCGGCGGTGGCGATGTTGATGTAGCCGTCACGCGTTTTGTATACGCCGGTCGGGATGCTGGTTGGGTGGTTGTTGCCGGCCTGGCGGGGCACTTCGCCAGCGTTCAGCCAGCGCGAGGCCTGGAAGTCGAGCATGAAGATCTGCGCCTGCAGCAGTGAGGTCGCGACCTCCTGACCTTTGCCGGACTGCTCGCGCTCCAGCAACGCAACCAGGATGCCGAGCGCGCAGAAGAGGCCGGCCGACAGATCGGCGATGGGGATGCCGACCCGCATCGGCCCGCGCCCCGGCTCGCCCGTGATCGACATCAGGCCGCCGAGGCCCTGCGCGATCTGGTCGACGCCGGGGCGTTCGCGATAAGGGCCGTCCTGGCCGAAGCCGGAGATGCTGGCATAGACCAGGCGCGGATTTATTTGGCTCAGCGTTGAATAACCGATGCCCAGGCGCGTTTTCACGTCAGGACGGAAGTTCTCAACGATCACATCGGCTTTGGCGGCCAGCCGGCCAAAGGCAGTGGAGCCCTCGGCGGACTTGAGGTCGAGCGTGATGCTTCGCTTGTTGCGATGCAGGTTCTGGAAATCGGGTCCGTGGCGCGCGCCGCCCAGGGCTTCGCCGGCCTCGAGATGCTCGGGCAGCTCGACCTTGATGACGTTCGCGCCCCAGTCCGCGAGCTGGCGGACCGCGGTTGGCCCGGCGCGCACGCGTGTCAGGTCGAGGACCGTGAACCGCGCAAGCGCGGACGAAGCTGCTGCAACCGGCATGTGCTCACCTCATGGCGAGCCATGCTGCTCCAGCTCGGCACGGATTGCAAAGGCCCAGTCGGGGGGAGCGGCCCGCCGGAACCGGCCGATGCGCGCCCGATCAGTTCATCTCCGCCATGTAGTACTTGTCGGTGAGGTTGCACCAGGCGACGCGCCACTCGATCGGCCGGCCATCGAGCGCCAGTACCACGTGGTCCAGCACGATGACCGGGGAACGCGGGGCGACGCCGAGCGTCTCCGCTACCTGCGGGGAAGCCTCGCCGAGCGACACGCGCTCTTCCGCCTTGCCGGGCAGGATGCCGTAGTCCTGGGCCAGCACAATGATCCGGTGGGCGATATCCTTCTTCTCGTCCAGTCCGGGGAACAGCGCGGCCGGCAGCGATGCCTCCTCGAATTGAAAAACGGTGCCCTTGTCTTGTCGCGCCCGCTGGATGCGGTAGACGCTGTCCTGCGCAGTCAGCCCCAACCGCGCACGCTCCATCTCGTTGGCTGAGCCCGAGGCTATTTGGGCCGATTTGAGCTGGCCGCAGATGCGCTTGCCTTCGGCACCGCGAATATTGCTGAAGCGTGCGGCGAGCTCATCTGAGGATTGGTCGTTGACAAAGGTGCCGCGGCCCTGCCGCCGGGTAAGCAGGTGCTCACCCTCCATCAGGTCCAGTGCCTTGCGCATGGTTCCGGCGCTGACTTCGAACTCGCGCGCCAGATCGCTCTCATTCGGTATGGCCGACCCTGGCCTCCACTCCCCGCCTGCAATTCGATCGGCCAGTGCGTCCCGCAACTGCAAGTAGAGAGGTTTGGTCGAGAACCGAGGTGAAGACATGATCCGATCGCCCAACATTTGCTTGCCTCCTGCCTTTGAAAGAGCGGCCCTATATCGGATATTCTGCGTCCGGTAGGCTATAGTACATCCAAGTTATCCTTCGTTTTATTTCATGTATCCGTTGTATAATTACTTTGATCGCTCTGTACATATCCTTCTGATTCTCGATGATTGTAGATCATATCCTGATTTTGGCAGACCAGAGGCTAGAAAGTATCTCTATCCACATGTATGTGAACCTCCTAAGATTCCCATCCATGAGCTATATACTTGGATCACTATTCGCAGGTACGAATACTACGGCCAGCGTCAGGGCCAAGGCCTTGTCAAGAATTTAAACATGACGATCGCAGATGGCCACCCCCTTTATCGACAACAATTCGGCATCGACAAGCCCGCCCCAGCCGCGGCTACCCTGCCATGCGTCCGAAAGGGCTGATTTTTTCTCCCTTTCTCGGGGTAGCCACAAGCGCGATCTCCGCCTTTTTCTTCCGTCCGCTCCGGAGCCCCTGTCGAAGGCCGATGCTGCGAGCACCGTTGAAGAACCGCCGGCGGCGCGGGGCGCAGAGCCTTGCCCCACGTCGCCGCGCAGACCCGCGGAGCGGCTCTCACCGGCGTGATGGATCTGTGATAGCCAAGCGGGCATCACGGGGACGATGCGCGGCCTCGAAGACCCGATCACCATCAACAGAGAAGGCACACATGGCGAACGACATCGATCTGAAGGGGCGGATGGCGGTTGTCACCGGCGGGGCGCAGGGATTCGGCCGGGCGATCACCGAGCGGTTCCTCAAATCCGGCGCCAAGGTCGCGAGTTGGGACGCCGACATCGAGCTGGCCAGCCGCACCGCCAAGGCGTTGGGCGACGGCGTCAAGGCGATCGCCTGCGACGTGTCGGATCCAGCCCAGGTCGCCAAGGCGCGCGATGCGACGCTGCAAGCGTTCGGGCGCATCGACATTCTGGTCAACAACGCCGGCATCGCCGGCGCCAACGCCAAGACATGGGAGACTGAGGTCGAGGAATGGCGCAAGGTCATGCGCATCAACCTCGACGGACCGTTCATCTGCTCGCGTGCGGTCGTGCCGACGATGATCGCCCAGAACTACGGCCGCATCGTCAACATCGCCTCGATCGCCGGCAAGGAGGGCAATCCCAACGCGGCCCACTATTCGGCCTCGAAGGCTGGCGTCATCGCGCTGACGAAGTCGCTCGGCAAGGAGCTCGCGGGCTACGACATCGCCGTCAATGCGGTGACGCCCGCTGCCGCCAAGACCGCGATCTTCGATCAGATCACGCAGGCGCACATTGACTTCATGCTCTCCAAGATACCGCGCAACCGCTTCGTGCTGGTGGAGGAGCTGGCGTCGATGGTGGCGTGGATCGCCTCGCAGGAGAATTCGTTCACGACGGGGGCCGTGTTCGACATCTCGGGCGGTCGCGCGACCTATTGACCCCTCGCTGGGCCCGCTGATCCATCCGCGAGACGATGCCCGCGCCTAGCGGCCGGCCGGGCGCTCCGGGCCGGGAACAGCCGGTGTCGCGAGCACGATATCGACGTTCTCGGGGCCGTCGAAACCGTGCATGTAGAGCGCCCATTGCAGGCCGACAAGCGTGCCCTTGATGCGCGGCAGCAGCAGCAGCGATCCGAGCAGCGTCAGCGGCAGCCACAGGGCGAGGTGCACCCAGGTTGCGGGGGCCAATGCGCGCTCCAGTGCGAGCACGCCGCCGACGATCACGTGCCCGACGATGAATATCGTGAAGTAGGGAGGCGCATCATCGGTCCGGTGATGGTGCAGCTCCTCCCCGCAATTCGGGCAGGCGTCCCGCACCTTCAGATAGCTGCGGAACAGGCCGGCCTTGCCGCACGCGGGGCAGCGTTGGGAGAATCCGCGCCACATGGCACGAACCACGTCGCGCGGCGGACAGGAAGGTGTCTCGTAGTCGATCATGCGACGGACATAGGCGATGCGGGGGCCAAGGCCATTGTGACAAATGGACCCCGCGCGGGCTCCGTTCACTTCGTGGTCGTCGGGGTCGTGGCGGCGGCCGCCTCCTTCAGGACCGGGGTGATGCGTGCCATCTCGCTGTCTACCAGCTTCTGCAGGCCAGCCGGCCCACGGTCGGCGCCCTGCGGCCCGGTGCTGCCGAGCTCGACATAGCGCTTGACGATCTCGGGATCGTCGAGCGCCTTGCTCAGTGCGCTGCTGAGCTTGTCGACGATCTCCTTCGGCGTGCCCTTGGGGGCGACCATCGCGTTCCAGGCGCTGAAGATGAAGTCGACGCCCAGTTCCTTGGTGGTTGGCACGTCGGGGATGCTTTCGAGCCGCGCCGGCGCAGCCACCGCATAGACCTTGATGGTGTCGCCCTTGATCTGCGGGATGACGTTCAGCGACTGGTCGACCATGTAGTCGATCTGGCCGCCGACGAGGTCGTTGAGGGCGGGCGCCGTGCCGCGGTAGGCCACGAGCGCGGGCTTGAGGCCGAACTGGGCATTGAAGAGCGTCCCGGAGACGTGAGAGATCGAGCCGACGCCGGCATGCCCGTAGCTCAGCTTTTCGCTGTTGGCCTTGAGATAGGCGATGAACTCCTTGAGGTCCTTCGCGGCCGTGTCCTTCTTGGCCACGATCGCCTGCGGCGTGAAATTGCAGATGCCGACCTGCTCGAAGCTCGTCGAGGGATTGTACTTGAGGTTGGGATAGAGTGCCGGCGCAGCCGACTGCGTGCCCATGTTGCCGACGCCGATGGTGTAGCCGTCGGGCGTGGCGGTGGCGACGCGCGTCATGCCGGTCGTGCCGCCGGCGCCGCCGACGTTCTCGACCACCAGCTGCTGGCCCAGCGTGCGCGACATATGCTCGCCGAGTATGCGGGCGACGACATCCGTCGGCCCGCCGGCGGCGAACGGCACGATCACGTTGATCGGCTTGGTCGGGTAGGGCGTCTGGGCGGCAGAACTCTGCGCCACGGCGACGGCGCCGATGGCCGCCAGCGCGGCAACAAGTACGCGACTGCGCATCACTTTGGGTTCCTCGTCTCGGTCATTGCCCGCAAAGGGCAGGAGTCTCCGGCACTTGCGCTGAGATGCTAGCACCGATGGGGCGCCGCGCAATGCAGCCGGGTTGTCGCAAGCGTGCGCGCGATCTCAGGCGGGCCTGTTGACGCGGGCGTCACGCCGCAGATGTGGGGCAGGACGCCAGTTCGGCAACCGCGTGCCAGCGGGGTAGGCAGCGCCGTTACCGAACTGGCCGAGTGTCGGACCCGCCTGAAGGCTGGGCGGGTCCGATCCAATGAGCTGTCAGGACGCCGGCGCAGTGTGGACCGCACCTCGCGCCCATCGACAGCCTTTGGGTCGCGCTTTCTCAGTGGCACGGGGAGGATGGCAGCATTCTGCAAAAGCGTTGTGACAACATGCACATGCGGAACTGTCACATTTCGCCCGGGGCGCAGCCTGTCAGATTATCCTGTGGATGAAACGCTGTTTTGAATTGACACCCCAGGGGCATCTCCCCCGAGCTAGTTGGCAGTCTGTGCGGCAACGGCAGATTTTCGCGTTGTGTGAGGGGTTTGACGATGAGTGTCGCCAGGGAACGTGAGTTGGAGCTCAAGCTCGAGCTGACTCACGACGAGTTGCTGCGTGTGGGGTCGCACCCGGCGCTCGGTGGTCTCACCGTCGGGGAGCCCGTCACCCGCACGCTGCGCTCGATCTATTACGATACGCCCGATCATCGCCTGCGGGCGCAGGGCATTTCCTTTCGGCTGCGCACGGATGGCGAGGGCTGGCTGCAGACCGTCAAGGCGGGGACGGCCCTCGAGAGCGGCGTGTCCAACCCCATCGAGGTGGAGATTGGCGTCGAGCGGCAAGAGCCGGATCTCAACGTCATCGGCAATCGCAAGCTGCGCCGCAAGGTCGAGAAGGCGGTGCAGAGGTCGATCCTGGAGCCGGTGTTCGAAACCGTGGTGCAGCGGACCACGCGCCATCTGCACGTCCCCGACGGCGAGCTGGAGCTGGCGCTGGACGAGGGCGTGGTGCGGGCCGGAAGCGCCGAGGATGCCTTGTGCGAAGCCGAGCTCGAGCTGAAGTCGGGCAACCCGGAGACCCTGCTCGAAACGGCGGCCAAGCTGTTCGCGACCGAGCCGCTGCGTCTGGCCGAGAGCAGCAAGGCTGAGCGCGGCTACGCCCTGGCGCTGCGCAAGAGCGACGGCCATGCCGAGCCGCATCGTGCCGAGCTGCCGCAGCTACGCGGCGACCAGACGTGCGCCGAGGTGCTCACGCTGATCGTGCAGTCGGCTGCCGACCAGATCGCCGCCAACCGGCATGCGGTGCTGGAGAGCGAGGATCCCGCTGCCGCCCACCAGCTGCGCATCGGCCTGCGGCGGCTGCGCAGCGCCTTGCGGGCCTTCCGGCCGCTGCACGATACGTCCGCCCTGCAGGAGCTGGAAGGTCATGCCCGCACGCTGGCGCGCACGGTCGGTGAATTGCGCGACGCCGACGTGCTGATCGAGGAGATCTATGCGCCGGTGGCCGGTACCATCAAGAGCGACCCGGGTCTGCCCCGCGTGCGCGAGGCCCTGCTGGCGCATCGCACGCACGCACGCGAGCGGGTCCGGGCGGCGCTGCGGGGGCAGCAGTGGTCGGTGCTTCAGCTCTATCTGGCGTTGTGGCCGCGCACCATCGAAGCCGCCGAGGGCCTCGGCGGGCCGGTCGCGAAATTTGCGCGCGCTGCCATCAAGAAGCAGTGGAAGAAGGTGGCCGAGCGTGGCGAGCGGCTTGACGAGCTGACCGCCGAGCAGCGTCACGAGATGCGCAAGGCGCTGAAGGGTCTGCGCTATACGGCCGAGTTCTTCGCGTCGCTCTACGCCGAGCCGCGCACGCGCCCGTTCGTCAAGGAAATCCGCAGCCTGCAGGAAGTGTTCGGCTACCTCAATGACGTCGTCGCCGCCACGCGTCTCAACGCGATCTGCCACGAGGGCTGCGGCGACAGCCGGGAGGCACAGCGCGCGGCGGGCTATATCCTGGGCTGGCACAACGCGCAGGCGGCCAGCGCCTGGAAGGACGCGCACAAGGGCTGGCGGCGCCTGAGCGAGCTGCCGCATTTGTGGGCGTGAAGCAACCAGCGTCATACCGCTGTTACCCAAATCGACCATCCATCGCGGCGGGACAACCGCTTCGAGGGGGATGCGCGATATGACGCCGCTCGACTGGCTGGCGATCGCGTTTTGTGTTGCTGCAACCTCCCTTCATCTCGGCACCACCGGACTTGCCATGCATCGATGCAGGCGCCGGGGCGCGCCAATGCCGCCCCCGCACGGCGGGCCGGCGGTCAGCATCGTGCGGCCGATTTGCGGTGTCGACGCGCATGAGGAGGCGACGCTGCGATCGGGCTTCGCCCTCGACTATCCCGATTTCGAGCTGATCTTCTGCTGCGTCAGGGAGAGCGACCCCGCGGTTGCCCTGGTGCGCCGGCTGATCGAGCAGCATCCGCACGTCAGGGCCAGGGTCCTGTTCGGCAACCACGTAATCTCCGCCAATCCCAAGCTCAACAACGTGGTCAAAGGCTGGACCGCCGCCCGTGCCGAGTGGATCATCCTCGCGGACAGCAACGTGGCTATGCCGCGCGACTACATCCAGCGACTGCTCATGGGCTGGCGCCGCGACACCGGCATCCTGTGCGCGCCGCCGATCGGCTGCCTGCCCGTTGGCTTCTGGGCGGAGCTCGAGTGCGCCTTCCTCAACACCTATCAGGCGCGCTGGCAGTATGCGGCGGACAGCGTCGGCATGGGCTTCGCGCAGGGCAAAACCATGCTGTTGCGCCGTACCGACCTCGCGCGTGCAGGCGGCATCCGAGCGTTGGCGTGCGAGGTGGCGGAGGACGCGGCGGCAACCAAGGTCATCCGCGGCCTCGGGTTGCGCGCCGCGCTGGTGGATGGGCCATTCGGGCAGCCGCTCGGGCGGCGCACGGCAAGGCAGATCTGGGGACGGCAGACGCGCTGGGCGCAGCTGCGTCGCATCACCTTCCCGGGCTATTTCTCAGCCGAGATATTCACCGGCAGCCTGCTGCCGCTGGCGGCTGCGGCCTATGTGGCTGTGGCGCTCGATTGGCCGGTAGTGACGGTTGTTGGCGCGCTCGCGGCGGTCTGGTTCGCGAGCGAGGCAGTGCTGGCCGCGGCGGCCGGCTGGCAACTATCGCTCTGGTCGCCGCTGGCCTGGGCCATGCGCGATGCGCTGCTACCCGTGATCTGGGTGCACGCCTGGCTGAGCGACAGCTTCGAATGGCGCGGCAGCGAGGTTCGCACGGTGGAGAGCGGCGCGCAGGCCAACTGAGCCACGCCGCCCGCGCCGCTCAGCTGGCCTCGAACAGGTCGGCGCGCCGCTTCAAGATCGATTGCGCCTTGGCGGCCGGAATCTTGTATTCCCAGCCCTTGGTGCGCCCCATGATCTCCTCGGCTGTCTTCTTGGCGTCACCCTCGGTGCCGGTGGCGTCGATGGAGAGCCAGTAGGCCTCGCCCTCTTTGCGCAACTGCAGGGCGACGGCCAGGCCGCCGTCCGCCTCGAGCTTGGCGACGCCGGCGGCCTCGCCGGCTGGCGTCGCGCCCGGTTTGCGCACGTCCTCGAGGTCGACGTTGGCGGCGGCGCGCACGATCGAGCTGATGGCGGCGCCGTCCTTCAACTTCTTGCCCTCGGGCATACCGACCAGCGCGTGCTTGCTGGCGTCGGCCGCATCGCGTGTGATTTTGAGCGGCTCCTCGCCCGGGATCTCGATCAATATGCCGGCGATCTTGTTGGCCGGGATGTCGATCAGGCCGGGCTGCACCCAGTCGCGCACGGCCATCGGCGCGTTGATGTCGGCATTGGCGAGCCAGGTCTGCGCCTCGGCCGGTTTGCGCACGTAGGTGCCACTCTTGGCGGAGCCGAACGCATCGCTTCGCTTTTTGCCGACCACGGCCTCGGCCAGCACCGCGCCCTTGTCGTCGAGCAGCCGCACAAGGTTTGATTTCGCGTCCTTGCCGCTCGGGTCCTCCAGCTCGAGCAAGCCATGGCGGTCCTTGCTGCGCGTCTTGGCCTCCACCAGCTCGGCCTGGGCCAGCTTGATCAGCAGCCCTCGCACGGCCTCTGACTTGACGGGGTAGCCGCCGCGGTCGGCGAGCGACCAGCTGTCCTTGTCGCGCGCCAGGGCCACCTTCTTGTCGCCTTGCTGGAGCTCGATCTTGGCGATCCTGCCGGCCTGCGCGGCAAAGCCGGGGAAGAGCGGCGCACCCGAGTCGCGTACCTGCGCCAGGCGCGTCTGCGAGGCAAAGGTGGTAATGGCGAGGATCAGCGCCAGAATGGTGACGACGGCGAGCGCGGCAAACGCTTTCGGCTTCACGATGTCTCTCCCTGCTCGCCGTTCTTCGCGGCGGCCGCGCGCCGGCGCCGCAAAGCTGCCCAGCCCGCGCCGCCGATGCCGATCAGCAGCGGCACCAGCGCGATGTTGGTGAACTTCAGCCAGCCGTCGAGCCGATCGATGTCCTCGCGCAGCGCCCGCTTCACCTCGCGCAGCTCGCGCCGGACGGCCAGCATGTCGGCACGGAACTTCTCGATCGCCTGCCGGTCGGCCTCGCTCAGGATGGCAGCGCTGCCCTCGCCCGCGCTCTCGAGCTTGGCGAGCTGGTCCTGCACCTCTTTCAGCTTGGCGGTGAGCGATTGCTCCTTCTCGCGGTAGCGGCGCTCGGCGTCGCGGCGCAGCTCGTCCACCAGCTGGAACGGCCGGCTGTCGGCGCCCCGGCCGCGCAGCGAGATCAGCGACTCCGAGCCGGAGAGATTGTCCAACGCATTGACGACGAAGGCGGCGTTGCTGGCGCTCGGGACCGCCACCTGCTGGCCCAGGAACTCGCGCACGTCGACCCAGAATTGATCGGCCAGCAGGTCACTGTCGGCGACGACGATCGCATTGATGCGGCCAGACGCCTTGTGCGGCTTGGCGGGCGCGGCCGACGCGTCCGCCGCCTTGGGCTGATCGGGCTTCGGGGCATCCTCTTTCCCCTTGTCGTCGGGAGCTTTCGCCTCCTCGGGCTTCGGCGGCGGCTTCGGCGCGCCGTCGGGGTAGGCGCTGTTGGCCTGGCCCGCGATACGGGCCGCCAGCATCAGCGGCTTGCCTTCGGGCTTGTAGGCGCGCAGCAGCCCGACCGGATCGGGTGCCATCTGCAGCTTCTCGGCGGCGATCTGCATGGCTTGGGGGCTGGTCAGCAGGATGGGCGCCACCTGCGTCGTCGCGCCTTCGGCCTTGGACAGGAACCCCGAGGACGCCAAGTTCAGCCGCTCGACGCCACCCGAAAGCACGTCCTTCTCGTCGATGCTGCTGCGACCGAGCGCGAGCCAGGCGACATACTCCGTCACCACCGGGCGTGCGCCGCCGCCGAACTGCACGCGCCGCGCATTGGCGAGGTCGCCGACGGTCTTGCTGGGGTCGAAATCGACGCCCCACGATTTGAGCAGCCTGATGAACTCCGGGCTGGGCGGGCCCGAACCCATGCTCATCGGCCCGGGCCGGCCGCCGGATTCCACGACCGGATCGACGAACGCCAGCACCTTGCCGCCGCCCAGCACGTACTGGTCGATGGCATAGGCCGCATCCGCCGTCAGCCGGTCGGGCTGGGCCACCATCAGCACGTCGACGTCGGCTGGAATCTCCTTGAGGTCCTGTGTCAGCGTCCTGACCTCGAAGAAATCGCGGATCTGCTCCATGATCATCTGCGGCGGCAGCGTGCGGCCGCCGCCCATCATCGCCATCGGGTTCATGCCGCCCTCGAGCGGCAGCCCGGTGATGAGGCCGACGACCCGCTTCTTGGGGTTCGCCAGGGAGTAGACCAGCTTGGTGATGTCGTACTCGACGAAGGGCTCGCGGTCGGTGGTGAAGAAGGGGATGGTGGCTTCGTTGTCGGTGGCGTTGCTGCCCACGAGGCCGAAATAGCCGGTCTCGCCTTCCGTGTTCAGGCGCACACCCCTGAGCCCTGAGGCGACCGCGCGGTCCTCGGCATCGGAGAACGGCTCCGGATCGAAGATGGCGACGTCGACCTTGCCGCCCGAGATGTCGCGATACTGCTGCAGCAGGGCGCGCACCCGCTCGAAGAAGCGGCCGTAGTTGGATGCGGCCTCGCCGAGCCGCTTGGAATAGTAGAGGCGGATGCTGATGGGCTCGTCGATTGCGCGCAGCATTTGTCGCGTGCCCTCCGACATGGTGTAGAGGCGCTGCTGCGTCAGGTCCGCCTTGGCATTGCGGAGCGTGGTGGAGGCGAACAGGTTGATGCTCAGCAGCAGGATCAGAGCCAGCGCGATGCTGCTCCAGGCCAGCGTGTGACGGGGCAGGCGCGCGCAGCGCGCCACCAGCCAGTCGGCTGCTGCACGGACGGGCGCGGGCGCCTTGTCGACGATATTGCGCACGGCAACGCTCCTTCAGTCGGCTTTCTTCAGCTCGACGACGATCCGGTTGGCAAACAGGGCAAATGCGATCAGGGAGGCGAAGAAAATGATGCTCGGCAGATCGATCAGGCCCTTGATGAGGCGATCGTAGTGCGAAAGGAAGCTCATGGACGCCACGGCCGACACGACGAACGACGGCGTCCAGACCCTGAGTACGTTCAGCACCAGCTCGACCCCACTCATGACCAGCAGGAAGCAGATGGTGGCGGAGACGATGAAGGCGATCACCTGGTTCTTGGTGAGGGCGGAGACGGCGGAGCCGATGGCGAGGAACGCGCCCGCCATCAGGAAGCTGCCGAGGTAGCCGGCCAGAATGACGCCGTTGTCGGGGCGACCGAGAATGTTGACGGTGATCCACATCGGCAGCGTTGCCAGCAAGGCGACGCCGATGAACGCCCACGCGGCCAGGAACTTGCCGAGAATGGCCTCCCACGGCGAGATCGGCAGCGTCATCAGCAGCTCGATGGTGCCGGACCTGCGCTCCTCGGCCCACAGCCGCATGGCGACCGCGGGCACCAGCAGCAGGAACAGCCAGGGGTGATACTGGAAGAAGGGGGCCAGATCGGCCTGCCCGCGCTCGAAGAAGCCGCCGACGTAGAAGGCGAAGGCGCCGGTGAGTGCAATGAACACGGTGAGGAAGATCGTCGCCAGCGGGGAGGCGAAGTAGGCCGCGAACTCGCGCCGGGCGATGATCCAGGTGTTGCGAGCAAGCTCACTCATGCCGGCCTCCCGTGCCAGAACCCGTAGCTGGGCCCGTCTCTGAGCCCGTATCCGAGGTCGTGATCTGGCGGAACACCTCGTCGAGATTGCCGCGCTCGACGGCGACCTCCTCGACCTCGATCAGCCGGTTGCGAATGAAGGTGGCGAGCTCGCCGGGAGCCGGCGCGTCCTTGCGAGCGTGAGCCCGCAGCTGCACGCGGCCGTTGGCAGTGCCGATGGTCTCGACCCTGGCAATGGCGGCGAACTCCGACAGTGCCTTGCTGACGGCCTCCGCACGGCTGGAGGGAACGCGCACGGAGATCGCGTTGTGATAGGGCAGGCGGCGCATCAGGTCTTCGGCCGTGCCGTCGGCGACGATCTGGCCGCGGTTGATGATGACCGCCCGCGAGCACACCGCCTCGACCTCCTCGAGAATATGTGTGGAGACGATGATGGCCTTGTCGGTCGCCATCTCGGTGATGAGCTTGCGCACCTGGTGCTTCTGGTTGGGATCGAGACCGTCGGTCGGCTCGTCCATGACCAGCACCTGCGGATCGTGCAGGATGGCCTGGGCGATGGCGACGCGGCGCTTGAAGCCCTTCGACAGCGTCTCGATCCTCTGCTCGAGGACGCCGGCGAGCTCGGTCTTCTCGACGGCCGCTGCCACGCGCCGCTTCGCCTCGTCGCGATCGAAGCCGCGGATCTCGGCAATGAAGCCGAGGAAGGCGCGCGCGGTCATCTCGCCATAGCAGGGCGCGCCCTCAGGCAGGTAGCCGAGCTTGGACTTGGCGGCCCGCGGGTGCTCGAACACGTCGAGGCCGGCGATGCGCGCGCTGCCGGCGTCGGGCTCCAGGAAGCCCGTGATCATCTTCATGGTCGTCGACTTGCCGGCGCCGTTCGGACCGAGAAAACCCAGCACCTCGCCGGCCTGGACCTCGAGCGAGATGCCGTCGACGGCGACAATCTCGCCGAACCGCTTGCGCAGATCCGATGCCTCGACCAGAACCGCCATCAGCCTTCCTCCGTCGCCGTCCGGCCGCAGCCGCCGAAGGGCTCAAAACGAGCGCGATTTGTGGCGCTTTTCGTTATCCAGGAGCGCGCGGCCAGAAATGCGTGCAAACTCCTGCACGCGCCTACTTAGGCGACTGCTTGGCAGTGTCAAGGCGAGAGTGCTGGCTAGGGCCCTTTCCCGTGGCTGCTGCCGTGGTCCGGCGAGCCCCAGGTACAGGCCATTCTCGGGCGACCAGGTTGCCCGCAAGGGCCACGAGCGGCCAAGTGCCCGGCAGCGAAGCGAATGGGCTTGCGCAGCGGCGCCGACTACTTTGCATTGCGCCGCCGATCCAGAAACGTTCGGAGGCTCACCAAGAATGGGAGCGCCGTCTCTAGCTTGCGACCGCCGATGGCCTTTTCGATCTCCGCAAGATCGTCGGCTATGGCCGCGATAGCCTGGTAGCGGACCCTTCGCCCCGTGGCCGTGATGGCTATTCGCTTGGCGCGGCCATCTTCGGGATCAGGTGTGGCCACTATGAATCCCTTGGCCTCAAGCCGCTGGAGCGTGCTGCTCATGGTCGCCTTGGTGACCTGGAATGCACGGGCGAGCTCGAGTGGGCTGCGATCACCGCCAAGCCTAACGAAGTGATTCAACACCACGAACTGCGGTACTGTCAGGCCGTGCGGCATCGCCCGCTCGAACAGCGTTCTGCCAAGCTGATCGATGATGCCGATCTCATTCATAACACGGAAGGCAATGGGATCGGGCATCAGGCTCCCATCAGTCGGCTCTCGAGCGGCCACCGCGGTGTTTGGCCGATCACCACACCATAGCCGAGCCGTGTCAACATCTGCACCCGCTGCTCCGGGCGCAAGCCGAGAGTGGTGCCAAGGCTATGCAGTGTCGTGGCCATCTCCGGGAATTCTTGCAGCGCTTGGCTGACCGGATGAACTCCCAAGCCGAGCCGTGTCGCCTCGAGGTTCATGCGCACGAAGGCCGTGCCGGCCGCAAGCTGATCGCGCCGTGTATTGCTATCGGTGACGATCCAGCCATATGCCATGCCGGTTGATATAATGGATCGATAGCGATCGATCCCGGCGTTGTAAGCGATCGTACCCTTGCGCGCCATCTGCTCGCGGGAGAACTGACCGACCAGCGAGAGCGCCTCGAGGAACGGCCCCCCGATCGAAATGCCGTCTGGGTTCGCCTCGATCTCCGACTTGCCAATGCGCATCAGGTTGACGCTTTCCAACCAGGTACGTTGGGTTTCGAGCTCGATTTTCCAGGCCTCCCAAGTGAGCGCGCGCAATGTCCGTACCAATGTGTCGTCAGCGCTGGTTGCGATCTTGGCTTCGGGAACCTGCCGCGCGACAAGAGCTTCCAGAACACGCGCTTCCACCGGGCGCGACGCATCGAAGGGCTGCTTGTTCGAGCGCCGGTGAGGAATGGAACGGAACAATGGGTCCTTGGCAACCGACGGATCGGCAACGAAGCGCACGCTGGCGATGGGGCGCCGGTCGAGCCGGTTGGCGGGTTCACCTTCCGGAAAAGCGATGGCTTCCATGCGAACGCCCCGCTCGGCAGCCGCAATCCGCGCCACCTCCAGGAAGCAACCGAAGCCGATGAGGATCTGCCGGTCGAATGGATCGGTCTCGGGGAGGCGCCGGTCGAGATCGCAATAGATTGCAGCCTGGTCTCGGCCGCTGAGCCGGATCATCCAGGGCTGCCTGTTGTGCGGATTCGGTGCCAGGATTGCGTGCCGGAAAGCGTCGAGCCTCGTGTCGCTGTGCGGCACGCCCTGGATGCCTTGCCAGGGTGCGACCGCCCGCGCGGGTGTGCGGGTGACCGCGAAGTAGCCGCCAGTGCCGATGAGAGCCAAACCCGCGCCACCGGCGGCGCGAATAACACTGCGTCGGGAGATGCCCATGCTTGCCTCCATCTAATACGGTATCGAACTATATAGTACGATACCGTACTACGCAAGCTTGATGCTGGAAGCATGCCTCCGGCATGGCGTCACCCTCCCCGTCAGGGGGAGGGCTCATGGGTTACGTGAGCTTGCCGCGCCCCGCCACGGGCAGCACATCGACGATGTCATCGCCGCGGACGGCGATCAGGCGGTCGACCATGTTGACCACCACGCAGACGTGGTTCGGCACCACGCGGACGATGTCGCCGACCTTGGGCCGGTCGTTGCTGCGCGTCAGGTCGAGGAAGCCGTGCTCCTCGGCGAAGGCTTTGATCCTGGCCTGCGGGTACTCCAGGATCAGCCCGAGGCCGTCGTCGAGGCCGCCGCTGTCGGCCGTGAGCGTCTTGGAGCCGGAGTCGAGGATGCCGCGCTCCGGTGCGGCCCGGCTCACCACCGTGGCATAGACGTTGAGCGCGCAATCCTCGGGCGTCGCTGCCCCGCAGGCGAGCATCATGCGGTCGTTGAAGATGTAGGTGCCGGCGCGGTGTTCGGTCGCGCCCTCGAGCTTGCCGACGTTGGCGAGGTTGGGCGTGCCGCCGGTCGAGACCATGCGCGCCTCGAGCCCGAGCGCGCGGATGCCCTGCATGGCCTCGTTGAAGAAGACTTGCGTCTCGGGCCAGGATGTCTCGGTTGGATAGAACAGGAAGCCGTCGAAGCGCAGATGGGGCTGCGCCTTGATGAGGCCCGCGAGCTGGACCGCCTCCCTGGCCGTCTCGACGCCGGCGCGCTTGCGGCCGGTGTCGCATTCGATCACCACGCCGAGCGGCCGGCCGGCGATCTCGCCCGCCGGCGGCAGGCCCTCGATGGTGGTCGGGTTGTCGGCGGCGACCGTGACGGACACGCGCTTCAGGAGTTGGCCGAGCCGGCCGACTTTCTCCTCGCCCAGGATGTTGTAGCTGATCAGGATGTCGTCGAGGCCTCCGTCCGCCATCACCTCGGCCTCGCCGAGCTTCTGGCAGGTGATGCCCTTGGCGCCGGCCTCGCGCTGCATGCGAGCCAGCAGCGGGCTCTTGTGGGTCTTGATGTGCGGGCGGTTGGCGACACCCGCCTTGTCGCAGACCTGCTGCACGCGGGCGATGTTGCGCTCGACCCGGTCGAGGTCGATCACCACAGCCGGCGTACCGAACTCGCGCGCGATCTGCGTCTTGAGGGTCTCGGCGCTCACAATTCTCAGCCCTCAGTGCTGATGCGGCTTGGACTTGTCGAAAGAGGCCTTCTGCTCGGCGCTCGCTTCCTTCTGGTGCTTGGCCTGCCACTCCTTGTAGGGCATGCCGTAGATCACCTCGCGGGCGCCGTCCTTGGTGAGCTCCAGTCCCTTGGCGGCAGCCGCTTCCTGATACCAGTTGGCGAGACAGTTGCGGCAGAAGCCGGCGAGGTTCATCAGATCGATGTTCTGCACCTCGCCGCGTTCGCGCAGGTGCTCCACCAGCCGACGGAACGCCGCGGCCTCGAACTCCGTCACGAGCGATTTGTCGATCTTGGTCATGGCCCCATCTCCATTCATGCGAGCGGCCTTGGGATGCCGCTCGAGGCTTTGTTTCCGTTGCAAGGTATCGGGCAGGATCGCCTCCATGATGCGGCGGATCCGATCCGCCCAGGCTGCCTGGCCCGCTGCATCCCGGATCAGGTCTTGGCGCACCTCGATCAGGGCGTTGGCGAGACCGCGCTGCGTGGCATGCTGCCACAGGGTATCGCCCTCGAGCTGGCCGGAATAGGGCTCGTTGTCGCCGACGATCAGGTCGCCCTCGGCGTAGAAGGCGTCGAGCAGCGGTCTGGCCAGGCGCTGATCGCAGTCCCACAGCACGCCGACGTGCCACGGTCGCGGCGACATCTTCCAGCTCTCGGTGAAGGAATGGATCGACAGGATCGCCGGCGGCACGCCGCTCGCCATGCACGTGTCGAGCACGGCAGCGACGGCGTCGTGATAGGGCGCATAGTAGAGGCGCACGCGCTTCTCGCGCTCGGCCTCGTCGAGATGGCGGTTGCCGGGGATCACGGCGCCGTCGGACAGGCGCATGATCAGGGTCGGGTCGTCGGCGCCGCGGTTGGGGTCGATCAGCAGGCGCGAGTAGCGCGTCAGCAGGGCGGGGACGCCCAGCGACGCGGCGAGCTGCCGCGTGATCGCCGCCGAGCCGATGTCGTAGGCGATGTGGCGCTGCAGCTGCTCGGGGGGAAGCCCCAGCGTGCCATAGCCGGGTGGAAAGGCATTGCCGGCATGGTCGCACAGAATGAGCAGTCCGGCGTCGGTCCGGCCAGGGAGGACGCAGAAGCTGTCGTGCTCCTCAGCGGCGATGCCGCGTGCGGCTGATGCGTCGTGCGCCATGGGCGCGACTATAGTTGCCATCCCGGAGGCCGCAAAGCGGCCGTTCCGGGATGACAGGCGTGCTTGACGCTTGGCCGGGCGGGCAGCCAAATGCCTGCGCAATCGAGCCGGGGAAGGTCGAGGCGTCGAGCACGATGACAGCTGCAGGGAAGGGCCGCGATGCGCGCGCCGAGCTGCTGGCGCTCTATGACGCAGCGGTCGCCGCGGCGCACCCCGACATATGCTTGCCGGCCCACCTGCCGCCACTGCGCGCGGACGGGCGGCTGTTCGTGGTCGGCGCCGGCAAGGCGGCAGCCGCGATGGCGGTGGCGGCGGAGGTGCACTACCGCTCTCTCGGCGTGCTGGACCGTATCACCGGCTTCACCACGGCGCCGCACGGGACGCCGGAGGTCCTGAAGGGCGAGCGTCCCCGCAGCATCGAGATCATCTCCTCGCGGCATCCCACGCCGGACGAGTCGAGCGTATTGGCGGCCGAGCGGGCGCTGGAGCTGGTCGGCAAGGCGACGGAGCGCGATCTGGTGCTGGTGCTGCTGTCGGGCGGGGCCTCGGCGCTGTGGGCGGCGCCCGCGGGGGGCATCGAGCTGACGGCCAAGACGGCGCTGACGCGCGGGCTGCTCAAGTGCGGCGCCGACATCCACGAGATGAACACCGTGCGCCGGCACATCTCGCGCATCAAGGGTGGCCGCCTGCGCAAGGCGACGCAGGCGCGGATGCTCACGCTCGCCATCTCCGACGTGCCGGGCGACGACCCGGCGACCATCGGCTCGGGTCCGACCGTCCCCGATCCGACCACGCTCGCCGATGCGCGGGCCGTGCTGGAGCGGCGGCGACCGGCGATGGAGGCCCTGGGCTTGGCCGTGCCGGCGTCGGTGGCTGCCGCCCTGACCGATCCCGCCAACGAGACGCCGAAGCCGGACGACGTCGCGTTCGCCAGCGCCGAGCACCGTATCATCGCCACGCCGGCTGCGGCCTTGCGCGCGGCCGCCGATCTCGCGCGCCGCCAAGGCTACGCGGTGATGGACCTTGGCGATGCCATCACCGGCGAGGCGCGCGACGTGGCGCACGCGCACGCCAGGCTGGCGCTCGACGCCAAGGCCGCCGATCGCAGGGTCGCCATCATGTCCGGCGGTGAGCTGGCGGTGACGGTGCGCAGCGCCGAGGGCCGCGGCGGGCGCTGCCAGGAATACGCGCTGGCGCTGGCGATTGCGCTCGAAAGCAGCGGGCAGGAGACCGCCGGCATTGCCGCCCTGGCGGCCGACACCGACGGCATCGACGGGGGCGAGGGCAAGGTGACCGACCCGGCCGGCGCCGTCATCGATGCGACGACGTTGGCGCAACTGCGCCACCTCGCCGCCAAGAAGTTCCTCGACACTAACGACGCCACCAGCTTCTTCGAGGCCGCCGGCGGGCTCATCGTGTGCGGGCCCACCCACACCAACGTCAACGACTTCCGTGTCATCCTGGTCGACAGTTGAGCCGAAAACCTGAGCCGATGTTCGCTGCGCGGATGCAATTGCGTGCATTGCCGGCGCGGCTTTTCGCCGTGAGCGCGCTATGGGCCGGGCTCGCCGCCTTCGCGCCGGCCGCGCGCGCCGACCTCAAGTTGTGCAATACCACGGGCAGCCGGATCGGCGTCGCCATCGGCTACCAGGATGTCAATGGGTGGAGCACGGAAGGCTGGTGGAACGTTGCCTCGCAGACCTGCGAGACTCTCTTCAAGGGCTCGCTCTCGAACCGCTACTGGTACATCCACGCCGTCGACTACGACCGCGGCGGCGAATGGACCGGCAAATCCCAGATGTGCACCACCGACAAGGCGTTCACCATTCGGGGGGTTCAGGACTGCGCCAGACGCGGCTATAAGAACAACGGCTTCTTCGAGGTGGACACGCTGGAGGCCAAGGACTGGACCATCCGCCTCACCGATCCCAGCGAAGGCGGCGTTAAGCCCAAATGAGACGCAGGTACCGCACATGAGACGCAGCCGGCGCGTCAAGCTCGTCGCCACGCTTGGACCTGCATCGTACGCGCCTGAGATGATCGAGCGGCTGTTCGACGCCGGCGTCGACGTGTTCCGCATCAACATGAGCCACTCGCCGCACGACCTGGTGAAGAAGGTGCACGGCGCGGTGCGCGCGGCTGAGGCGAATTTCGGCCGGCCGATCGGCATCCTGTGCGACCTGCAAGGCCCGAAATTCCGCGTCGGCGAGATCGGCGGCGGCAGCGCCATGCTGACCGAGGGGACCACCTACCGCTTCGATCAGACCGAGAGCGCCGGCGGACCCGACCGCGTGTTCCTGCCGCATCCGCAGATCTTCGAGGCCGTGGAGCCCGGCCATACGCTGCTGCTCGACGACGGCAAGATCCGCATGACCGTGGTCGAGAAGGGCGCCAAGGGGATCGACGCGACCGTGGTGGTGGGCGGCACGCTGGCGAGCCGCAAGGGCATCAGCCTGCCCGATACGGTGCTGCCGATCGGGCCGCTGACGGAGAAGGACAAGAAAGACCTCGACTTCGCGCTGCGGCTGGGCGTCGACTGGGTGGCGCTGTCGTTCGTGCAGCGCGGCGAGGACGTGAAGATGGCGCGCCAGCTGGTGGGCGCGGCCGCTTCGCTGATGTCGAAGATCGAGAAGCCTGCCGCGATTACCGATCTCGATAGTGTGATTGCCCATTCGGACGGGCTGATGGTGGCGCGCGGCGATCTCGGCGTCGAGCTGCCGGTGCAGAAGGTGCCGGGGCTGCAGAAGCAGATCGTCAGCAAGTCGCGTGCCGCGGGCAGGCCCGTGGTGGTGGCGACGCAGATGCTGGAGAGCATGATCAGCTCGCCGGTGCCGACGCGGGCGGAGGTGTCGGACGTGGCGACCGCCGTGTTCGACGGTGCCGATGCGGTGATGCTGTCGGCCGAATCGGCGGTCGGCAAGTTTCCGATCGAGGCGATCCGCATGATGGACCGCATCGCGGTCGAGGTGGAAAGCGACCCGAGCTACGGCGCGCTCGTGCACGCAACGCGCACGCCGCCTTTGGCGACGGCCGCCGACGCCATCGCCGCCGCGGCCCACACCGTGGCCGATACGCTCAAGCTCGCCGCCATCATCTGCTACACGGCGACCGGCTCCACGGCGCTGCGGGTGGCGCGCGAGCGGCCGGGCCTGCCGGTGATCGGCCTGTCGCCGGTGGTGGCGACCGGGCGCAAGCTCGCCATGGTGTGGGGCGTGCATTGCGTGCTGACCAGCGATCCCGAAAACCAGGCGGCGATGGTGCGCAAGGCCTGCCGTATCGCTTTCGATGAGGGGTTTGCCAAGGCCGGCGAGGGCGTCATCATTGTCGCCGGCGTGCCGCTGGGCTCTCCCGGCACCACCAACATGGTGCGGATCGCCCACCTCGACGACGCCGGCAATCCCGTCGCCGAGGGCATCTGACGGTCAAGGCATCTTCCGCCGCCGGCAGGTCCAGTTCGCCATCCTCACCGCGAGCCCCGTCCTCACGAGCGACGATATCTTCGTCGTGTGAGGGCCTCACCGTGCGAAGCAAAATCAACGGGTGGACACGCGTTTCACCGATAATTTTGTCGTTGATAGCGGCAGCGACAACACCCGGGCTGTCGCGCGCGGCGGCATCGGGTAGTATCCTGCCGACGGTAGGGGCGTTCATCTGAGCAATTGATCTTGGGGGAGGCGGCGATGACCGTCGTCAACGATTACACGGCAATTCTTTCCGACACGTCCTGGGCCGGTGCGGGCGTAACGGGGCGTCCGGCTTTCGTGACCTTCTCGTTTGACACCATACCGCAAGACTATCTGGGCGCGGCCGGGTTCGCGCAGGACTTCATCGATTCGTTTGTGACCTTCTCGGAATTCGACAAGGATCTGGCCCGCAATGCGCTGCAGCAGTGGGCTGACGCTTCGGGCCTGTATTTCATCGAGGTCGCCGCAGGGCACGGCGACATGCGCTTCGGCAATTTCAACTTCGATCTTCGCCCCGACTACGAAGGGTTCAGCGGTTTCGCCTACTATCCGTGGACCGATATTACCGACGATTACGCCTTTCGCGACGCCGTGAGCGGCGACGTCTTCATCAACACGCAGGACATAGACAGCCTCGGCCTGTTGCTGCACGAGATCGGGCATGCGATCGGCTTCAAGCACCCGTTCGACGATGATCCCACGCTGCCGCCTGAGCTGGACAACGCAGAGCACACGGTGATGAGCTACACCGGCTACTCGGAGGTGCTCGGCACCTTCGACGTGCAAGCCGTGGCGCACGTCTATGGCGGTCCGGCTGCCGACGGCAGCCACGTCGTGTCCTGGTCCTGGAACAGCGCTACCGAGACGCTGACGCAGACGGCCGGCGGCGGCGACGACAGCATCTTCGGAGTATGGGTTGCCGACGTGATCAATGGCGGCGGCGGCAACGACCATCTCGCCGGCTTTCAGGGCAACGATACCGTCTCCGGCGAAGGCGGTGCCGACTTCCTGTACGGCGGGGACGGCAACGACCGGTTGGCGGATGGCGATGGCGACGACAAGGTCCAGGGCGAGGCCGGCAACGACACGCTGGTCGGCGGTCTGGGCAACGACGAGTTCTACGGCGACTACGAGCCGGGATCGGCGGCCAGCATCGATACGGCGGACTATTCGGCCATCACGGCCGCCGTCGTCGTCGATCTCCAGTTCGGTGGGTTCGACGGCGGCATCTTTTATCACGCCTCGGGCGCCGGTATCGGCTTGGACTATTTCTGGAGCGTCGAGAACGTGGTGGGGGGCAGCGGCGCCGACGAACTAAGTGGCGACGACTATGCCAACGCGCTCACGGGCGGTGGCGGGAACGACACCTTGGGAGGTCGCGGCGGCGGCGATACCCTGAGCGGAGGCACCGGCAGCGATACCCTGGAGGGTGGTGATGGAGCGGACTCGCTGATTGGTGGCACGAGCGTCGATGCCGCCTCCTACCAGGGCGCTGCGGTCGGTGTGACGGCGTCGCTGGCCAGTCCCGGCACCAACACCAACGAGGCGGCGGGCGACACCTACAGCTCGATCGAAGACCTGCTTGGCTCGAATTTCGCGGACAACCTCACCGGCAATGGCAGCGACAATTTCCTGCGCGGCGGCCTGGGCGGCGACACGCTCAACGGCGGCGCCGGCTTCGACTGGGCCGACTATCTCGAGGCATCGGCCGGCGTGACGCTGAACC